>JACCDN010109099.1_pt1 | contig 15368 bp, 12 predicted proteins | sample 7441691 | NCBI WGS metagenome assembly JACCDN01 (sample SAMN15323439, study PRJNA562643) | freshwater metagenome | isolation source: river surface water | place: USA:Blue River Watershed | collected 2017-08-16
GGCACGCTTGGAAAGCGTGTGAGGCGCAAGTCTCCGTGGGTTCGAATCCCACCTCCTCCGCCATGACGGTAAGCCATGAACAAACCATGCAGGTAGCCCTTGAACAAGCGCGCCTTGCAGCTGAAAAAGGCGATGTTCCTGTTGGCGCAGTTGTCGTTCATAACGGCGTCATCATTGCTGCTCGCCATAACGAACGCGAAGCCACCAACGACCCAACGGCTCATGCGGAAGTGCTTGCCTTGCGTGACGCTGCCCAGCACCTTGGCCGTTGGCGCCTAGATGACTGCGACCTCGTGGTCACCCTCGAGCCCTGTGTTATGTGTGCAGGAGCGCTCATCAATGCCCGTGTCCAAACCTTGGTATTTGGCGCTGCTGACCTAAAAGCTGGCGCGACCGGCAGCCTGTACAACGTATGTACCGACCCACGAATGAACCATAACCTGACTGTGATAAACGGCATTATGTCCGCTGATTCCCTATCCCAATTACGGGCCTTCTTTACAAAAAAGCGAGACATGTAAGGGATATCCCTTTTGCAGTCTATGCTTTGCGCGTGAGTCGCCAGGCGTTTCAAATTCTTCAGATCACCGTAATTGCGGCCCTCATGGGTTCATTTATTTTGGCAATCGCCCGTCGCCGACTCATTTCCTTTCGTTACACCATTGGCTGGCTAGGCCTTTGTGCAGTTACCTTCCTTGGCGCCCTGCTCGTACCAGTGGTGGAACCAGTAGCTGAGTTCTTGAAGGTAGACCCATTCACAGTCGTTGGAGGCTCCGCACTCCTTATATCGCTGGCCATATGCGTTCAACTGTCAATAAGCATTTCTGGCCTACAACGCCAACTACATGACGTAAACGAAGTAGTTGCCTTGCTTCGCGACAAGGTTGAAAATGACCCTGCTTAACAAAACGAACACCCTGGTCATTGTCCCTGCCTATAACGAACAAGATTCCATAGTTTCAGTTATCGAAGAGATCAAGGCCACGGGATTTCCATTTGTGGTCATTGACGATGGATCAACCGATGAAACACGAAGTCGAGCAATTTCTGCTGGCGCAAGAGCAATTTCTCTCCCATTCAACGCAGGTGTGGGTGGATCATTGAAATGTGGGTTTCAATACGCAGTAAAGCATGGCTACAAAGCAGTGATTCAGTGCGATGCAGATGGCCAGCATCCAACGCAAGACTTCGAGAGCTTGGTCAACCATGCAAATACCCATTCCTCTCATTTGGTTATTGGCTCAAGATTTACAAACGATAAAGAGTCAATGCATGTAAGCAATACTCGAAAACTTGCGATGCGAATGCTTTCGAGTGTGGCGAAAAGAGCGAATCAGGTCGAAGTAACTGACACCACCTCGGGCTTTCGTCTTATTTCCCAGCCCCTTCTGGGTCAGTTCGCTCAAAGGTTTCCTAGCTACTACCTAGGGGACACCTTTGAGGCATTGAACGTCGCAGCATCAAATGACTATTCCGTAAGTCAAATTTCTGTTCCTTTTTCAAATCGATCTCAAGGCACATCGTCTGCATCTAACACGTATGCGATTTCAAATATCGTGAAGATTTTATGTATCCAACTAATGGGACTACATTTTAAGATAGATAAATACACAAGATAGCGAAGCTATTGTTTTTCTGTAGATATCTAACGACTTCGCATCTGCGCAACAATTTTCCAACCAGCCTGGCATTTACCTGCCGGTGTATTTAATCGAACAAATTTTGTTTTTGATGAATCGGATGTCCAAGTTGGGTACGCATCCATTGGGATAAGAAAACTTCCCGAGCCCCAATCAAAAGTGCTACTACTGTGAGGCTCCCCACTGTCGTGAGACCCCCATGTCAATTCTGCTGGGTTATCTGGTGAATTCAGAGATTTATCATTCTCAATTGGACACGAAACCGAAATTTGAAGCAATTGAGGCTGAGGATCCAAGTCAGAACTAGAAATAACGAGCGTGAATGATTGCGTCTCTTTCGAGCTTGGTCCCGTAAATGTATGAATTTTTGTTGAATCAAAGTCAGTTGGCGTTGCTCTACTTCCCCACGATGTCGGGATTTTCATCAAATAGGTCGGTGCTCCAATGCTTGATGCCCAAATTTGGGTGTGTGTCAAAGTTTTCTCAACCTCTGTCTGTGGGCAATTCAATTTTGGTAATTGATTAGTAGTGAGTTCAGAGTTAAGTACTGCCCACGCAGTTGATCCACACTCAATCGGATCATAATTACTGACTACCCAGTTTGCAAGTAGTGGATTTCGCAAGGTCAAACTTAAGCCATCATGTTGATTGCCCGGGCCTAGGAATGCAATAAGAGGTGGATTTTCTTTTAAACGATTGACAACCGCTATTTCTTCGGAGCTTGAGGGGATGTTGTAAGGAGCTAGATAACCCAGTGGATTGCGCCAGTTCATATATTTAAATAAGGAGCCACGATTCGAGAGGTTCAAGACAGGTTCACCGTCTGCCAAATTTGCGACGACACCCTTTATCTCAATAAGGGAAGCAATGTGATTAGTATCTGATTTCCCTAATCCAAGCATCGGAATAGATTCAATAACCGCTTCAGTCGACCAACTATTTGGCGATTCTACTTGTTCAATCAAACTACCAATCAAACCACCGCGACCTATCGGGGCTACAGATAATGAAATTAATGCAGCCATCGCGAAAAACATGTAGGAAGCCTTAGCGAACTCCTTCTTATCACTGATTAAAAGAACTGCGGGAGTAATAATTCCCATCACAACGATTGAACCTGCTGCTGATCGGTAAATCCACTCACTTGGATCAATGCGTCCCAAATAACGACTAAAAAACCCAAAAGAAAACAGAGCGGGAGTTAATGCCAACATCAAACTCGAGTACGAACGCCAGCTAGGACTGAACAACGATTTGCGATTTATCCAGAAAATCCAAAGCGAGACGAAAATCCCCAACATGAAGGACATGGACAGTATTTGCCCTAAAGCAAATGGAGTACCAAAAGTCAAATCAATGGACACTCCAAAACTCTCCGTATTTGATCCAGCGTTTATAAGTACGTACTCAAAAGCGTCAATTAATGGCTGTCCAATTGGGGAATAATAAATCAGAAGGATTGTGCAAGTGAATGTAAAAATTGAAGTCATTAAGTATTTCGGATCGTATTGACGTCGGAGTAATTCTCCTAGCGCACTTGCAGTGAATACGCAAAAAACAACCGCAAACATCGCAACACCCATTAGCGGATAAGTCAGAATTGCAATTGAAACACTAATTGCTATAAGTGGCCCAAGAATCAATGGCCGAGGTCGTCGCAGAATAACTCCTACTGCAAAAAGTAGAAGTGAGGAAACGAGGAGGTCATTCTCTAAATATGTATTCGCGACCGCAACAAAACCAACCATAATTGTTGCGGCTGAGACTCCGACGACTTCTCGAAGCAGCACATGAGAAATCCCAACAACAAAAAATGCAATTACTAGAAAAACAAATGTGCTAGTTGAGGCAGAACCATTAAAAAGTACTTCATTTGCAATTCCGGGTACAACATTCGCTAACAATCCGCGAGGAAGCACAATTTCTGAATAGGGAATTTGATGGAACTTTCTAAATAGAAATTCCGGTGAAAAAATCTCGCCGAAATGGTAGTCATCAGACGAAATCGAAGGGACTCCATACACTCCTCGCAGCGGAACTAAGAATGCAGATATAGCAAATGATGGAATACCAGATGTTGAAAGAACTCGGTTAGCTCTAAAACGACGGATCAAAGTTTCAACAAGAATCACGAGAGTTGAAATGACAAGCAACACTTTCCAAGCTTTTGCATTCAATCCTGGTATGACTGCAGATCCACTAACTGAATTGAGCAAAGGAGGCAGTAGTAAAGGCAGCCCCAATATTCCAAGAAGTGAAAAACCCAGGTTTCCAATATTGAAAGGGTCTAAAATGATTCTTGGGATGACATCAGCAAGAACAGTGACTAGTAATGCAATTAAGACGAATCCAACTCCAATCAAAAGAAGCGATTTTGCCGGCATAGGTGCCACGAAATACCGAACAGCGACCAAGACTCCCATAAATGAGATTGGAGATGCAGCAAGCAACCAAAGGCGCAAAAGGTAATCGCTCTCAATTGCTACACGATTCCGAGGCACGTACTTACGACTCATTCGGACGAAAATGAACATAACAGGCGGTAGTTGCAGAACTAGGACTAACAAAAATGCACTATCAGCAAAAGGGTAAATTGGTCCACCGTTACCCAAGATGAATGGAACCATTGCTGGCATGGCGAGAATGGCTGAAGTTGACAAAAAAACCTGATCTGTTTTTGTTAACAAACCAGACTTGGAACGATTGAAAACAAAAACGGAGACGGTGATGATAATCCCGAAAAGAACAAAAGGTATGAAAAATTCTCCAGTTTTTGTCAGTCCAGTTAGGGCCAAACTTCCAACTCTGAATTCATCAAGGGTCTGAGAATGAATATATTTTGAGATAACAAAATTTGAAAAAAGCCCGGCCGATGTTGCACCAGGGAAAGCAGCAAATGCTGCACAAAGAGTCCATAAGAGTGATTGGTCTCTCTTCAAATGTGAATCTAATTCGGTCAATCCAGTATTCATGATGTTTCTACTCCAATTCACATCGTTAATATTGACTTATAAGGCTTTGTTACATATCGCCATTCTTCTCATCATTCACCTGATGTATTTGGTGTTTTCGACATAGTGACATAAAATTCAAAGTTATTTATCGGAGTATTCCAAATGCTGGTGATTTTGAAACCAACTAAATTAAGTGCATTTAAATTGCTGACCAATTCTTTAAATGATGCTGGTATGAACTGCCAAGCATGCACATCAATATATGAACCATTAGCGTTTTTGAATTCGCTTATTGCCTGTTGAACTCTCAGATTCTGGTTAATTGAAATATCGCCGTGGTTTCCCGAAAAATGAGCTGAAGGATCGTTGTGTGTGGTTAGAGCACGGTGCTCAATAACGGACTTTGCTGCATGAACTTTTCGTTGATCCAGAAATGCGCCTATCACGTCGGCAATAGTGCTTTCTGGAAGAAAGTGATCAAAGCAATAACGTTTGTCTGGGATGATTAGGAAGTACTTTCCATTAGGTTTGAGGATTCTCTCAACCTGCATAAAGTGTCTAACCAAGTCTGGTTGATGCTCAATTGAATGACAACTAAGGGCATAATCAAACTTTTCTGGGATATCAGGAATACCATCTTGGTTAGAAATATACGAAATATGGGGAACGAGATGTGGATCCAATCCCAGATCGCGAGCTCGAATTTTGAGCAGCTCAGAGGGGAGGACATCAAGATATTTTACGTTCGGACCTTTTAGCAGAGGACTTGCAAAAGGGCCTATCTCGATTCCTTGCTCATGTTCAGAAATTAGAGACAGAAAATCCTCGCGATTGATGTGTATCTCTTTAGGGCTGATAGGAGTGATTGACTTAAACTCCTCTTTCCAGTATTTGCGTAACCGACTAAATAAATTCAAGGTGTGCCTTTCATTAGCATGTGACATGTATTGAAGTTTTAGCGCGAAGCCTCAAGAGCCGATGATAATCTGAGACAGTCATGTCTGTTCCCTTTACTAGTACATTTTGGTCAAAGATTGAAATACCAGTTCACCTTGGGTGGAGGGACTTGCGAAGTAGATATGCACAAACAAAAATCGGTCCCTGGTGGTCGGCCTCTTCGCTAATGATTGTTGTAATTGGAATATCGCTATCAACAGGTTTGTTAAGCGGAAAAAGCGCCCTTGAGCAATCTCCTCGAATTGCAGTAGCAATGGGATTTTGGACGTTTATTTCCGGAGTGCTTACCGAGGCAACGGACTCTTACATTTCTGACCGATCAATTTTACTCAATACCACTCTCAGCGATTCGACAATGACACTACGGCTGGTTTGGAGGAACTATTTGGTTCTTTTGCACAATGCTGCTGTGATGGTTGTTTGTCTGGTTGTTGCAAAGTCATCTCTTTTGAGTTATTTAAAACTGTTCATATTGATTTTGGTGTTTGGACCAGTTATGACTGCGATTGCATTTGTGCCCGCGTATTTCTTTAGTCGCCTTGGAGTGCAGAATAGAGACTTGCGTGTTTTTATAAGCACCGCAATTCAATTGAATTTTTTTCTTACACCAGTGTTCTGGGATCCTCCAGAGTCTGGGGTTATGAGAATCATCTTTCTAATTAATCCAGCTGGTTGGTTTATTCAATTTACAAAAGAGTTTATGTTTGCATCTCAATTTCCAACCACGTTGTTGGTTCTCATTGTTTTGAGCGGAGCGACTTTCCATGCATTTTACTTCTTCATGAAATCAAGAATAAATCCAATCAAGAAGTATCTCTAATGACCGCTCAAATAGTAGTTAGAGGCCTAACATTCTTTCGTAACCCATCTAGAGCAAAACACAGAGACACTAAATTCATATTTCAAGATCTAGATCTAGAAGTTAGGACTGGTGATCGAATCGGTCTTTTAGGACCAAACGGAGTGGGAAAAAGCACTTTGTTGCGTCTGATCAGCGGAATTTTAAAACCCGATGAAGGATCGATTTACGTAAGTGCCAAGTTGACCGTACTTCTAGATTCTGGTTTTGGATTAGACCCGGCTTTATCAGGGCAGGAGAACGCGAGAACAATGGCAGTACTCGCAGGAATAAGCAAGTCTGATCGCGCGATGTTGTTGGATGAAATAAAAAAATTCTCTGAATTGGGAGATGCATTTGAGCAACCGATAAAGACCTATTCTACCGGCATGGTAGTGCGCTTGGTTTTGTCGGCGCAGCTTTTTCTAATGGAAAAAACTGGGCTGATCATTGACGAAGGCTTCGGAACTGCAGATGCTCAATTCCAAAAAAAGACCTTTGAGAGAATTGATAACATTATGAACAATGTACCTTTTATGGTGTTAGCATCACACAATGAAGCAATGATTAGAAGCTATTGCAATCGAGCAATAGTGCTGCTGGGATCTGGAGTTGCTTTTGATGGGGATGTGGAAGGGGGGCTCCGCTTCTACGGGCAATCGGAAGGACGGAAATAAAAGTGGTCAAAACAATTAGATACGCACTTTGGATCAAAACTTGGTTGCTACACCTTGTAAAACTTTGGTTATCGAATAACTTAAGTCGATTTAAGCTAATAATTGGCAAGAAAAGCCAAATCATTGAAATTGTCAATCGAGCCCCAGTTGATGAACATGTCAGTTTCGCCGTGGTCGCCTTATTTCCAGTACAACATTCAATTTATACCGTATCAATCCAAAACCTAATCAGTGGATTACGTAGTAACGGCCTTCATATCGTTTTGATGCTCAATGGCCCTGTGGACTCAACACTCAGAAGCTTTTTCACTAAGGCGAATTGTACAGTCATCACACGGAGAAATATTGGACGAGACTTCGGAGCGTATAAAGACGGTGTTCTGTGGTTAGATGAAGAAGTCGGACTTGAGAAGATCGAGCGTTTACTACTCATTAATGACACATTGTTATGGATTAACAATGGAACGGAATACATTGCAAAAACATTGCAAGCCGATTGGTCCGCATTGTTCCTGAATCTTGAAGTTCATACTCACGCCCAATCTTTTTTTCTGAGTTTTTCGAACAGGGTGTTAAAAAACAAAGAAATACTCAAATTCTGGAAGCGGTACGTACCAACAAAATATCGACGTCTTGCGATACTAAACGGAGAAATAAAGTTATCTGAAGTCCTAATTAAAGAGGGTTTCAGATGCAAATCGCTTGTAAACCCAAGTCTGTTTGAATCGCTTAACCATAATAGCGACAATCAAAAAACAATTAATTCATTGTTGGGGAGTTTGACTCTCTCTGAAATGGGTGGAATTACACCGCCAGGGGTAACAAGTGGGCGGAAGATACCGATGATAGAGATCAATCCGTTCCATGCAGTAGAGGAAAGCAAAACAGTTAAATCGCTCGACGATTCACAGATCATGGAAAGTTTGGTGCGTTTATTCAGTCAATTTTGTAATTCACATGCACCGCACCGGATTGGTTTGCATCTCTATGTGATATTTGGGTTTCCTCTAAAGACTGATATCTATAAGTGCTATACGTTGTCTGAGATTTATCGTTGTATTTCGTTTAAAAATCCTGAATACGCAAATGAGTTGATTGATTTTCTTAGTGGAAAATCGCAGCAGTTTATGGAAGGTTCGCGAGCAAACATAAAACGGCGAAAACTTGGCGAGATCTAGTTTGTGGAAAGTGAATTCTCTCCAGAGAACAGGATATTTGGAATTGTTGTTTCTGCTTACAATGGAACGCATCTTTGTGCATTGCTAAATTCACTTCTGGACCAATCAGATAACAGGTTTGATGTTTTGATTGTTGATGATTCAAACAAAAACCTAATTAGTAAAGAATTTGTTGATCGATATTTTGATGATCGATTTACGTTGCGATCAAATACAGAGAACCTGGGTCCATTTAAAAGCTGGAATTTAGGATTGTCCGAGTTGCTTGCTCGACGGAAATACAAAATTCTCTCTGTAATTCACGAAGACGACGTACTGGCCAAAGATTACGTAAAAGACTTGATCCATGCTGTAGAGAAGCATCCAAACATTGATGTTTTTCATTCCAAAGTGAAGATAATAGGACGAAACGGAAACAATAAATTTTCATTTCAAGACTCATACAAGGCTCTAGCGCATTTCACATCTACTCGGAAGGACATAATCTCCTTTGGTGATAGTGGCCTTGCGCGTATTTTGACAAACAATTTTGTGTTCTGTCCCACGCTAGTTTTCAATGTCAGCAAGTTTCGCTCCATTGAATTTGATACTCGCTGGGAAATGGTCGGAGACCTAGAGTTCATTTCAAAAGCGCTACTTGAAGGTCGCTCGTTTCTTCGAATACCTAAAAAGAATTACTACTATCGCAGACATAACAATAACTTGACAGCTGAATTAACGCGCACCGCCAAGCGATTTGAGGAAGAACTCGAGCTGTACGGAGAACTCGAATCCATGTGTAGGGAGATTGGGTTTGATGAGAGTGCCGCGGCTGCCGCAAAAGCACGAATAATAAAGTTACACATTACGTACCGAATGATGATTTCTCTGCTGAGGTTTGACTTTGCTGGTTTTCGGCGTTTCTTTAATGTTCTATTGACTATTGGTAAGTAGCAGTGGAATCTATTTCAATCTTGCTTCCTGTTTTTAAACCAAATATTCCATGGTTGAAGGAGCAGTTGGAATCAATTGCAGCTCAGACCTTCAAAAGCTTTAGATGTGTTGTTTCGCACGATGGTCCAATACCCAGTTCAATTTCGGACCAAATTTATTCAGTACTTCCCGATAACCGTTTTAAATTTGTGCTGAACTCAAATCATTTGGGTACGTACAGACACGTTGAATATTTGATTTCTGAATTTGGTTTGTATTCAATGTTCTTTGCATTGTGTGATCAAGATGATGTTTGGTTACCTAAAAAACTCGAGTCTCAATTATCTAAATTTGCATATTTGGACGTGTCAGCAGTCTCGAGCAACGGATCTATTGTGAATGACCAATTGGAATCGATTAGAGAATCGACCACATTTGATTGGTTCGGAATTGCTCATGAGTTTCAACATTTTGGTTCTGTTCGAAATCAATTAACTGGCGCCTCCGCACTCTTTCGATCTGAAAGGTTCATTCGCGCAGTACCTTTTCCAGAAAAAATTGGCAATTCGGTCCATGATCATTGGTTATACCTCGCTGCTGTAGCTACTGGTGGTGTTTGTTTTGATGCGGATCCTTTGTGGCTGTACAGACAGCATGAGCACAATCAAATTGGTGCTACTGCAAATCGTCGCCTGCTTTCTCGATTGGCGAGGGGAATTCAAAAGATTGTTAACATCACGAAGAATCGTTACATTTTGAAGAACGACCCAGTAATTTGTCAAGGGAGATTATTCCTTGATGCGGCTCGTGAACGTTGGACATCTGATGTCCTTGATTCTGATGTGTTGTGTCGAGAACTGAATCGGAAAGAACGGCTTGGCTTGCTACGACCAAAGGTTTTGATCGGGTCCAGTTTTGAGTCGCTTCGTGTGGCGATTTCTCAACAAAAATAACAGTTGTACGCCGATAGCCTTCCAAAACGGAAGGGTGCCAGAGTGGACGAATGGAACGGTCTCGAAAACCGTCAGGGGTGCAAGCCTCTCGGGGGTTCAAATCCCCCCCCTTCCGCCATGTGAATTCGCGTATTCATTGAATTGCGGGTTGTGTGTAGGCATATGCCGTGACACTCTGAATGGGTGCTCCAAGTTCAAAGTATTTCTGTTGAAGTTGGTGGCCGCCTCGTTGTAGAAAACGCATCTTTTTCGGTGATGCCTCGAGACAAAGTGGGCATTGTTGGCCGTAACGGAGCCGGAAAAACCAGTTTGTTCAAAGTGTTAGGTGGGGCAGTCGAGCCCCATGGCGGCAAGATTCTCCGTAAAGGCGCTTTTGGCTATTTGCCACAAGACCCAAAGATTCCTGGTTCACGTGAGCAGCATTCGGCGATCTCACATATTCTCTCCGGTCGCAATATTGATGAAGAACTAACTCGAATTGAAAAGTTGCGACTAACAATGGAAGAGTCGCCAAGCACGCAGAACATTGCCAAGTTCAGCAAAGCCGAGGACGACTTTGCTTCGAAGGGTGGTTATGCGGCGGAAAGCGAAGCACGATCAATTGCTGCGGGATTGGGGTTAAAACCCGATCGATTGAACTTGCCCATTCATGTGTTGTCTGGCGGCGAGCGCAGGCGTGTGGAACTCACACGTATTTTGTTTGCCGGCAGCGACATGTTGTTGTTGGACGAACCGACAAACCACTTAGATGTGGATGCAAAAACTTGGCTACTTGGTTTCATGCGCGATTACCGCGGAGCATTGTTGGTCATTAGCCACGACTTGGACTTGTTGGATGAAGCTATTACTCGGGTACTGCACTTAGACCGACCACAGGAAGATTCAGTTGGCGAACTAATTGAGTATCGCGGTACCTATACGCAATACAAGTCTTCGCGCGCAGCAGATGAAGCACGGTTGGCGAAGAAGGCTGCAACGCAGCAAAAAGAAATAGATCGATTGCAAGGAGTTGTAGATAGGTTTGGTGCGAAGGCAACGAAAGCTGCAATGGCACACAGCATTGAAAAACGCATTGCGCGTATTGAGCAGACAAAGGTTGAAGTGTCTGAAGGCGATCGTGTGTTGAAGGTTCGCTTTCCCGACCCGCCACATTGCGGAATGACGGTGATTGAAGCAAAGGGATTGTCAAAAAAGTTCAGTGGTCCTGCAATTTTTGACAAAGTTGATTTCGATTTGGGCAAGGGTGAGCGCTTGTTAGTGCTTGGGTTGAACGGTGCGGGAAAGACCACGTTGTTGCGTATGTTGGCAAAGGAAATGATGCCCGACTCCGGTTCATTTGAATTTGGCTATCAGGTGAACGCTGGGTACTACGCGCAGGAACACGACAACCTCGACCCGCAAGCTTCACTCATTGATCACATGCGTCGGGTTGCACCGGTGTCGCTCGGCTTAACCGAATCACAATTACGAGGCATGCTCGGCATGTTCGGTTTGTCGGGTTCGAAAGTGTTTCAAGAATCGGCAACATTGTCTGGTGGAGAAAAAACCAAACTGGCTTTAGCCATGTTGATGGTTGGTCGCAACAACTTGTTGCTCCTAGACGAACCAACGAACAACCTTGATCCACCAAGTAGGCAGTCAGTTGCAGACGCGCTGTCCAACTGGAAGGGCGCAATCATTTTGGTCAGTCACGACACCGAATTTGTGGAGCAACTTGCACCCACGAAGGTGTTGTTATTGCCCGACGGGCAAGTGGACTATTTCAGCAATGAGTGGCTCGACTTGGTGAGTCTCGCCTAATTGCTTAGCCCTTGCAGGTGAGGTCTTTTGCAGGAACTGTCAGTTTGATGAGGTAATCATCAACTGCTTTCACCACACAGTTGTTTGCGCCGTAACCAGTGTGCTGGTTGGCATCAACAACGATGAGGATTCCCTGTTCTAAGCCTTGTGCCATTTTACGAGTGGATTCAAGTGGAGTTGCTGGGTCGCCAGTAGTACCAACTACAACAATGGGTCCCGCACCTTTACCAGTGATGGAAACCTTGTTTGCTTGTTCGACTGGCCACAATGCACATGAATAGCCATAAGCAAAGTTGCCACCAAGTCGTGGCGCAGCAGCAATGAAGTCTTCAATGTGCGAGTCCACCTCTTTTGTGCTTGTTGCGCCGGGGTCATCAAGACATGAAATGGCGAGGAATGCTTCAAGCTCATTGCCATACGTGCCGTCTGCTTTGCGCTGGTAGTAATCGTCGTATAACTGCAAGATGCCTTTACCATCGCCGTTTTGTGCGGCACTCAGTGCTTCACTGAGTTGTGGCCAGTAGTAATCGGAATACATTGCTTGTGCAACTGCGGTGAACAACACACCTTGCGTTACAGGTGTGCGATCTTTTGACACTTCAAGTGGTTTGGCGTCAATGTCGAGCACCAGTTTGTCGAATGCTGCTTCTGCATCACCATTGTTGTGGAATTCGCATGTCGTTCTTTCGCTGCATTGCTTCAGAAATGTTGCTAGCTGACCTTCAAAACCTTTGGCCTGATTCATTCCCTCTTGAATCGATGAGGCATTTGGATCGACTGCACCGTCCACAACAATTGCGCGCACAGTTTCGGGGAACATGGTTGCCCACGTTGTTCCAAGTTCCGAACCGTATGAGAAACCGAAGAAACTCACTTTTTCTTCGCCAAGTGCAAGACGCAGACTATTGATGTCCTGTGCGCTTGCCCGTGTGCTGATGTACGGAAGAATGGTGCCCGAGTTTTCTGCACACTTGTCGTTGAATGCTTGCGATGCATCGATGAGAGCTTGTTTTTCTTCTGGGGTATCAGGCGGGGAATCCAAGCCAAAGTATTCGTCAAATGTGTCCACGCAATCAACCGCCGGAGTTGACTCACCGGTACCACGTGGGTCCCATGCAATGATGTCGAAACGGTCGATGAGGTCTTGGCTGAAGTAATACTCTGCGTCATCGGCCAGCGAACTGCCACCAAAACCCGGGCCACCTGGGTTCACCATCATGCTTCCAATGCGGTCTGCAGGGCTTTCCGCATTGTGCTTCTTCACATAAAGGACAAACGAGCCCTGGTCGGGATCGGAATAGTCAAAAGGCACTTCAATGTTTCCGCATTCCACTTCAGTGGACGTACTGCCTTCGCAGGCTTTCCACTCAATGGGGTTAACGACAAACTCAGTAGTGGTGTTAAGTGAAATAGTCGTGTCGCTCGAAGTGGACACTCCTCCACATGCTGCAAGTGAAAGTAGACCAGCCAGTGGAATTAGTGAAAAGCAAGACCGTTTGAGCATTGCCTCATACTAGAGGTGCAGAAATTGGAGTGCTGTATGTAGGTCGGGTTGGTACTCGTTTGGGACTCGATTGAACTCAACATGACAACCAATTTCTGCATTGTTCCAATGACTGGCGCGATCAAGGATTCGTCGTAGCAAGCGAAGGTCAAGCGAGCAGGCGAGGCGGGGTGTGGCGTTGACCTCAGTTTCCAAGGAAAACATCGGATGAATTTGAATCGATTTGCCATCCACATCAATGGTGACAATTCTGTCTGTGGTGATACCTGCGCGAATCATGCGCTGACGCATCCGGTCCGAAGCGGTTTCAAGATCGGCAATGATTTGTTTCGAATTTGGCATGCTGTCCAATTCGTATGGGTATTGATCTTGAGAAATCTCTTGAATGTATTGCTTCATGTGTTCAGGGTTTATCGGCGCATACTCTGGGCTTGACTCACCTGATTCAATATTGAGAACGTCGTGCTCACGCAGTCGAACAACTGTGGTTATGGACAAACCAATTTCGTTCAGTTTTTGAGCGCACACGTCCCAGGTTGTGGTGCCCAGATAGTCGTTGAGACGTGAGAGATGCCCGCCCAAAATGTATGCGCCTGCAAATGGCAGAACCATTCTTGGTGTCAAAGCTTCGACCAAATTGTGCATATAGGCAATATTGCGATCCAGAATTCGAACGTGTTCGCTGCGTTTTTCGGTGTCTGAAAGGTTGGCGAAACTGCTGGGGTAAGGGCCTGCAGCGTTGTAGTTAATCATTGCTAAATCGATGGTGCCAAAACGGTTTTTTAGTTCAGCGCACGACTCTGGTGTTGGGGTGTTGTCGTTGGCGTTAAATGCCTTCACGCCATTGCATTCAATAACCATTGCCGAGTCGATGAGATTGCCAACTTCTGCTTCATGAAAGTTGTTTCGAGTGAATGGTGCAAACAGGGTGATTGTGAATTCTTTGAAAGAGACGGTCTCGCCGTCTTTCACAAGAACCAAATTGTTGTAACCAAGCTCTAGGAGTTTCCTGCGTAGAAAGTTATGGCCATGTTCAAGCGCAATGATCGGGATGTTCTTGTCGAAGTTGAAGAATCGCTCATCAAAGTGATCGGGGTGTAGGTGCGAAACGTAGACCGCGTCAACATTTAGTACGTCCTCGGGAGTTGTGGAAAGCGGCGGGTAGTGATACCAACTTCCCTCAAAAACACCATTTGCTATCCATGGGTCGCATAAGACCCGAGTTCCTTCATTGCCCGTAAAAATTCCGCAAGCATTACCAATAAATTCAAAGGTCAAACTTGGGCGAGAACTCATGTTTTCATCCTAGATGGCATGTTGATTTTGACCCTTTCAGTCATATTGTGTCTGCATGCGTATGGGCCCACACGGAATGCTTCCCGGCGATGCAAAGGCCATTGAGGGAGTAAAAGTTCGAGGGTCATCCATGAAACGAGTGGCGCAGTTTGCCAAGCCATATAGATGGTCAATTGTTGGGTTTCTCATTTCTATTTTGGTTGCAGCAGTAGCCGCACTTGTTCCCCCATTGCTCTTTCGCACGATTGTCGACCAAGCCATTCCAGAAGCAGACAAACGCAGAATCGTATGGCTCACCATCATTTTGGTAACAGCAGCAGTTTTGGATGCAGTGCTGCAGATTATTCAGCGGTGGTATTCAGCCCGCATTGGTGAGGGCCTCATCTATGACTTGCGTGTGGCATTGTTCGACAAAGTGCAGAACATGCCAATTGCATTCTTCACACGCACTCAAACTGGTGCCCTCATTAGTCGTTTGAACAACGACGTTGTTGGTGCACAAACCGCAGTAACGGGAACACTCGGCAGTGTGGTATCGAACGTGGTGGTGTTAGGAACCACGCTTGCTGCGATGCTCACACTGGAGTGGCGTCTCACTGTGTTATCGCTTGTGGTGTTGCCCGTATTCATTATTCCTGCACGGCGAGTTGGCGTGCGAC
>JACCDN010889448.1_pt1 | contig 15367 bp, 19 predicted proteins | sample 7441691 | NCBI WGS metagenome assembly JACCDN01 (sample SAMN15323439, study PRJNA562643) | freshwater metagenome | isolation source: river surface water | place: USA:Blue River Watershed | collected 2017-08-16
ACGGATAAGATCATTCCACCGGTACCTGTCCTTCGAGCCAAAGAAGCGGCCAATCAAATGATGCAGATGGCCATGATGGCTTCGCAGCAACCCCAGATGGGCAAACGTGTTAAGGTTGGCGCAGGTCAACCCTTAATTGGCGGTGCTACAGCAACCAACAACTTCCAGGATAAGAAGCAATGAATAAGGCCGCAGAACTAATTGCCATTTTATTTCTTGCTCGGGAGCTCACTCATCGTGAGCACCTAAAGACTTCTGGCCGTGGCAGCTACGCCAAGCACAAGGCGCTCAATGAGTTTTACGAGGGTGTTGTTGACCTGGCTGATAAGTTTGCCGAAACCTACCAAGGTAAGAACGGCATCATCGAAGACATCCCGTTGCTTGAAAACGAATTCACGGGTGATCTGAATGCCGTATTGCGCCAGCAGGTGGAATGGATCGACACACATCGTGACGAAGTGACCGACTACCGTCCTCTGCAAAACATCATCGACGAAATCTGCTGCTTTTATTACGAAAAGCTGTATCTGCTTGAGACGCTTGAGTAATTTTTCTTAAGGAACATGTTGACATTGCTATTCTGTTAGCTTATATGTCATTACATGAAGATTGATGAGCGTGTTGTTCAGTCCCTTCTAAGACTGAGGGAACCGGGTTTCCAACCCTTGATTGACTACCTAACAGGTAAGCGTCAGGAGGAACTCGAAAACATCCTAAAAGTTACAGAGCCGACGGCTGTTAGTCGTCAGCAGGGACGCGTGCAAGAGCTCACCGATTTGATTTCACTCATCTCTGACGCTGAGAAGCTCAGAGACAAGTTCAGCCGATAACGGCCAACCATGCACCCCTCGGAAGAGGAAGCTAGGAGATAAAACTTGACCAACCTACCTAAAGCACTTCAACGGCAGTTGGAAGAAGCAGAAGCCCTCGAAAAGGCACTGGCTCAACCTGAAGGTACTGAACCCCCGGAAGTTCAGGATCAACAAACCGAAGCCGCCGCGCCCGAACCCGAAGGGAATCTCGCAGAGCCTACGCCAGAAGCGCATCAACCCGAGGAAACAAAGCCTCTGACGGCGAAACCGGGTAAAGAGCAGGACGCAGAGTATTGGCGGTCGCGTGCGACCTCGATGCACGGCATTGCTCAAGCCCAAGCACAGGAACTTCACGAGTTGCGAAATCAGGTCAGCACACTGACCACCGAGATCAAAAACCTGCAAGTTAAGCCTGTAGCGCCCGAACAAGCTGACCCTCTGGTTACAGACAAAGACGTTGAAACATTTGGTTCCGATCTGATCGAACTGCAAGAACGAGTTGCCAAGAAAGCCATCGCAGAAGCACGCGCCGAGCTCAAAGGCATCATCGACCAGCAGGCCGATTACATCAAGCAGTTGGAAGCCAAGGTTGGTGTTGTCAACCAGCAAGTAAGTGCAACCGCACAAGACCGTTTCTATGATGACCTTGCCAAGCAAGTGCCAGATTGGGAACAAGTCAACGGCGATCAGCGCTTCCTGAACTGGTTAGGCGAAACCGATCAAATGAGCGGGGTTTCCCGCCAGGCTTATCTGGATGACGCTGCAACGAGAATGGACTTGCCCCGCGTGGTGGCCATTTTCAATGCCTTCAAACAGACCGTGACGCCGGTCACGCAACCGCAGACGCAGAGCCGGAAGCAAGAGTTGGAACGTCAAGTCGCCCCCAGTAAGTCAAAGGCATCCGCCCCGACTGAGACTGGCAAGCGAACCTGGACGAAAGCTGAGTTTGAGAAGGCTATGGACCCTCGATACACGAAGCACCTATCCAAAGAGCAAGCCGCTGAGTTGGAAGCAGAGTTAGACCTCGCAGTGGCCGAAGGCCGCGTGCAGTTCTAAAGGGCTCACTGGGGACATGCAAATCTGACCTTCAAAAACTCTGGAGACAAACATGTCCACTGTAACTCAATCTGAAGCGCTCATCGGTCAAGCCGGTGATTTTAACGGCAAGAACTACTCGGGTTCGTTTATTCCGACTCTTTGGTCGGCAAAGCTGCTCAAGAAGTTCTACACGGCAACCGTTCTGGGTGAAATTACCAACACCGACTACGGCGGCGAGATCAAGAGCATGGGTGACAAGGTGATCATCAACACGATCCCTACCCTGACGATCAACGCCTACGAAATCGGCGCTGGCCTGTCGTATGAAGTTCCAACTCCGAGCACCCTGGAAATGGTGATCGACAAGGGCTTCTACTTCGCTTTCCAAGTGAACGACGTCCTGTCGCATCAGTCGCAGCCAAACCTGATGGACACCTTCTCGAACGACGCTTCGATGCAGCTGAAGATCAAGACCGACTCGACCGTGTTGTACAACGGCATCCTGGGTTCGGGCAACATCGCAGCCGCTAACAAGGGTTCGGGCGCTGGTGTTAAGTCGGGTGCATACGATCTGGGTAGCGATGAAGCACCGCTGGCTCTGACCGCTGCAAACGTGCTGCAAACCATCACCTCGCTGGCTTCGGTTCTGGATGAGCAAAACATCCCTGACACCGAGCGTTTCCTGATCATTGATCCGGTTACTCGCCAACTGCTGCTGAACTCGAACCTGGCACAAGCCCAATTCATGGGTGACAGCCAATCGGTTCTGCGTAACGGCCGCATCGGTGGTATCGACCGCTTCACGGTCTATGTGTCGAACAACCTGCCGCGTGCTGCTGCCGGTACCAACACTCCTTGGGTTTCGGGTGACGGTTCGGAAAACGCAATCACGTCGCTGGGTGACGACAAGCGCCGCCTGATCGTCGCTGGTCACAAGAGCTGGCTGTCGTACGCCACTCAACTGACCAAGATGGAAACGGTCCGCAACCCGTCCGACTTCGGCGACTACGTTCGCTGCCTGCAAGTGTTCGGCTACAAGGCCGTACAACCTAAGGGCGCTGCCGTAGCCGTTGTTAAGTAAGACGGTGCTGTAACCAAGGGGGCTTCGGCCCCCTTTTTTAACTTTGAGGAAAACTCATGAAATACGAAGACATTAAGGCTAAGTTCCCAGACGCATCGTCGGTAGGCGGTGAAATTGTTGCCCGCTTGAACGGTGAGTCCGTAGTTGTTGCAACCTATGCGAACGGCAGCTTTAGTCTGACCAAAAAGGGCGAAGACGCTCCAGTTGAAGAGAAAGCGCCTAAGGTTTCACGTAAAACAACGAAGACCGCCAAAGAGGTTGTTTCCGCTAACGACGAAGTTGTACCGGCCACGCCCGTCACCATCGACGACATCCTTGGCGAGTAATTTGATCCCCGCTTCGGCGGGGTTTACTTCCTAACACTTGCGGTATGTTAGATAGCGTGTTATAAGCAAAGCATCTAGCATCTGGAGCCGATCATGGCAGTCTCAAAAGTCGTTAACATTGTGAAGCGAGCTCAGACGATTTTGCAGGATACGACTGCTACTCGTTGGCCGCTAACCGAAATTCAAGATTGGCTAAATGACGCTTACAAAGAAGTCGTCATTCATCGCCCGGACGCAAACACCGCGTCGACAACGGTATCCCTGGCAGCCGGTGCACGCCAGAAATGCCATGACACAGGGTCAATCAATCTACCCAACCTGCTTCGAGTCATGGACGTTGTGCGAAATACGCACGCGTCTAGCGATAAACGTGCCATTCGACGCACGGATCGCCGCATTTTGGATGATCAACGCCCAACCTGGTACAACGAAACACCGAGCTACACGATCCAGCATTTTGTGTTTGATGATCGTTTACCTCATGAATTCTTGGTCTACCCACCGGCAACTGTCGGCACGACTGTAGAGCTGGTCTATTCGTCTGTACCAACACCGCACACCCTGACCGAAAGCGAACTTGGTAATGCCGGAAACGCTGAGACAATCAAGCTTGACGACGTTTACGCCAACGCTTTGTTGGATTACGTTCTGTACCGGGCGTACAGCAAGGATGCCGAATATGCAGCCAACGGAGCCAGGGCAACGGCTCATTACCAGGCATTTGCCACATCGCTTGGTATCAAAACAACCGCTGACCTTCAGACGTCCCCGAATAAGACCGTAGCACCGACACCTAATAGCGCCGTCGCCGGTTGAGGGTTGAAAAATGTCAGCCGTCAAATGGAATAGCTTTTTTCCGTACGTCGCTCCGGAGGTCTTTGAGTGCCCCGAGATAACGATGGAGATTGCTGTACGGGATTCGGCGATTGAGTTCTGCCGCAGAACTTTCGTTTGGCAAGAGTCTCTCGACCAGATTACGACAGTCAAGGGGGTTTCCACCTACGACCTTGAACCAGCGGCCGGAACCATTGTTGAGCAGATTCTGGATGCCATTTGTGACGGAAGTCGTCTGACTTCAGCAAAAACCGTCGATTTGCCGACAAACCGGGACAGCTTCCAGGGCAAACCAAAGAGCTACTCCTTGATGTTTGGTGATCAGGTTCGTTTGTACCCAATCCCTGATAACAAGGGCACGCTTAATTTAACGGTCGCGCTTACACCTTCCAGTTCTTCTTCTGGCATAGATTCAACACTCTTTGAGCGCTATAAAGAAGTGATCGCAAGTGGCGCAAAACACCGACTGCTCAACCTACCAAACAAGAGTTGGAGCAACCCACCTTTAGCCCAGTATCACCTGACGCAATACATGCGCGGTATCGGTGAGGCTCGTATACGCCTGGACGGTGGTCAGTCCCATGTAATTTCCACTCGCCGGTTTGTTTAGGACGATTATTATGGAACCAAACGCCCGTTTAACCGTCGTAGAGAATGCGGTCCAGCGCATAGAGGAAGCTGTTACCAAGATCGCGGTTTCCATGGAGAAGCTCGCCCGTCTGGAAGAGCGCCATTCGACTACCAACGAGAATCTGGCCAAGGCCGTCGAGCGTATTGATGAGCTGGAAGATGGTATGCGTCAGGTTGAGATTGCCCTACCGATGCTCAAGGAAGGTCGCCGCTGGATGATTACTGGCGTGCTAGGTCTGGTCGGCGCAGTGGGTTACGAAGTGTTGCATTCGCTATTGCACAAGGCAGGTTGATATGGTCGACAAAATTAAACTTGTTCAAGGTGATACCGGACCCCAAGTTCGCTTGACCCTAATTGATGACATTACTGGTGAGCCGATTGACTTGACCGGAGCAACAGTCACCCTGCATTTCCGTGCACTTGGTGGCGATACGGCAATTTTTAGCCGACAAATCTACGTCAACCCACAGACCACCGTTGAAGGCAAAGCCATCATCACGTGGGAACAGGGCGACTTGGATGTCCCTGCCGGAGAGTATGAGGGCGAAATTGAGATTTATTGGCAAACCACCGAGGTTCGCCAGACTATTTACGACCTGCTTAAATTTAAGGTTCGCGGCGATATAGCATGAGCTATGGGGCAGAAAATTCTCGCCCGACCGTAAAAGCCGAATGGCGTTCGATCAAGTTTGACGCCGTAAGTCGACTGATCCGGACGGTAGCTAACGCAAGCACAATTTCGCTTGACGTTAAGGCGGCGCTCATCAAAATGGGCGCTGAGATCGGTTACTTTATTGAAATCCTGCGCCGTCAGGATTTTGCCACAATCAGTGACAGCGAGAAGCAAGCGTTTTACAAGGTGTCGACCGACGCCCTGGGTGCTCTCGATAAATACATAGCAACGTTTAATAAGTCACGCCAGGACGCATCAACGTTCAGCGATGACCAGAGTTTTGCAGTTCACAAGTCGTTTGCAGACCTATCTGCACTGCTGGATAAGCACAAGTATGCCTTTGAGAAGGTGCTCTACGACCAGGTTGTTGGCTTAGAAGACCACGCCTATGTGTTTGCAAAGAAGGCACCGGAAAACTTTACTGACATTCTGGACCGCATTGACACCAAGGGTGTCTTCAAACCCCGTTCTGATAGCTGGGCTGTAGGTGACGACGACACCGTTCAGCTGACTAAGGATCGTAAAGACCAGGCCGGGTTATCGGACGAACGGTTTGCATTTATCGAGAAGGTGTTAACGGACAGCGTTAATACAACCGATGACATTGACGGTGCCGCGTCCATCGACGATGATCAGGAAGTCCAGTTCTTTAAGGTGATTGGCGAGCTGACCGCAACTCAGGATGAGTTTTACCGGTTTGTTGAGTTTGTCCGCGAATTCTCAGACGAGAGCTCATTTACAGATACAACTACCCTGGTTAATGAAAAGCCGGTTTCTGAGCAGCTGGGGTTGGCAGATCAACAGTTAGCGAGCCTTCATAAGCCGTTTTCTGACCAAACTGGGTTATCCGATTCGGTAAGCCATGCTACCGAAAAACCAGAAGACGATGCCGCAGAGGTGTCTGACAAACAGTATAGTTTTGTTGAAAAAGTAACATCTGACGAGACCGGTCTATCCGACACCCTGGTTGGGTTATTTGAGAAAGTGCGGTCAGACGATGCCGGTGTTGGCGATTTTTACGCCCCGCTTTTTGAGAAAGTATTAGCTGACAGCATTAACGTCGTCGACTTCTTGGACCAGGCAACTATTGTTGTTAAACGGAACTTCCTGGAAGAGCAGCTACTTTCTGACGCTTTGGCGCAAACAGTATCAAAAGTGTTAGCCGGTCAAGAAGCAAGTGTAAACGACTATTCTACGGTTTTGTCAAACAAAGCATTGGCAGAACTGGCATTTCTGTCCGAAATGTTGTATAGAGTTACTAACAAATCTCTATCTGATTCTTACGGAATCGGTGAGATGAAAGCAATCTCGGCAGTCAAGCCAACGCAAGACGGCTTTTCTTTAACCGACTCGGGGAGCCTGCGCTCTCAGAGTTACTGCGATTTCACCTATATAGCCGAGAATTACGTAGGCGAGTCGCGGACTTTCTGAAAGGCACTCTCATGCTAACTCAAGAAAACCTGAAGCTCGCAGGCGAACTGAGCATCGTCCTCACGGACAAAAACGGTCAAGTTAAAGATAGCCGCGAAGTGAAGAACCTCGTGGTTAACGCTGGCTTGGCTTACATCATCAGCCGTATGGTTGGTACCTCCAAGGCCGTTATGTCGCACATGGCCGTTGGTTCGGGTGGTACAGCAACTGCTGGCGGTCAGACTGACCTGATCTCGATGTTGGGTGCTCGTGAAGCGTTGGACACTACAACCATTCTGGGTTCAATTAACGAGAAGGTTCAATATACCTGTTCGTTCGAGCCGGGTGACGGCACTGGCGCTATCGTTGAAGCTGGCATTTTCAATGCCGCAACAGCTGGTGACATGCTCTGCCGTACGGTATTCCCAGTGGTTAATAAGCAAGCCGATGACACGATGGCAATCACCTGGACGATTACCGTCTCCGCAGTATAAGTAGCACCCGTCGAGTTCAGTGTTAACAGTTTTTGAGGTAAGACTATGAGTACGATTACTACACGAGCTGGTAAGGGTAGCCCCCTTACCAATGCTGAACTCGACGCCAATTTTAGTAACCTGAATAACGATAAGTTCGAGAAGTCAGGCGGTACAGTCACCGGCCCAATAACTGCTAGCATGACATCGTGGGCGAAAGTCACGTTAGATACTACAGGCACAACGGCAAAGGCTAGACAAGGCTCAGACTACAACGGGCTAAATTTCACAACAAATGCGCTATATAACGCAGGTTGGTTAGAAGACGACTCAACCAAAAAGAAGTTTGCGTATATTCAGCACCTAACGAACGGTCGCCACGAGTTTCGCACATCGGTGTCGGGCACAGGTGTGTCGTGGGTAACAGGACTATATTCCGACGAAACCGGGGCTGGAGTGACAGGCACGCTATCGGCCACAACCGATGTTCGCGCACCAATTTTCTACGATAGCGACAATACGGCATACTATGTAAATCCAAACGGTACGTCGAACATTGGCAACTTGTTAGTTAATCCTAACAACACAGCATTAAATGCTGGCTGGACTGGGGTGACTCACGGTGCGGAAATTCGCACCACTCAAGACGTATCGACAAACCTCCTGCTTTCAACCCAGCTAGGTGACGTTGGCGTTGCGTCCGCAATCAGCATTGATTTTGCTTGCGTTGACGGAAATAGCGTTTTAGGTGCAAATCCACAAGTACGAATTGGTTACACGGCCGCGTACAACCCGCTTGTAAATTCGTCACCAGACAATGAAGCTCAGGGGTGGTTTAGGGTTGCGACACGCACAGCCGCCGCCGCCGGTACTCTCGTTGACCAACTTATTGTTGATCCATATGGCAACACCAAGTTCACAACGTCAGCACAAGCCCCGATTTTCTATGACTCAGATAATACTGGGTACTACGTAAACCCGAATGGTGATTCTCGTTTTGCCGGGTCTATAACAATAAGCCAAAACAATGCAACTGGGGGTGGGATTGTATTTGCCGATGACGGCGATATTGTTGACTTAAATGATGCGTATTTAGGTCTTCGCTTTACATATGGTGTTCGTGTTTATAGCGGTGCTAGATCAGGTTCTATTCAACACACACTACATTCTGACGGTAACGCCTATTTTGGGGCAAGTGCCAGAGCACCGATCTTTTACGACAGCAATAACACAGGTTATTACGTTGACCCAGCAAGCACCTCAAACTTTGCCGGACTGACCCTTAATGGGGTCAATATGGCAACCCGTTCTATCCAAAAGCGTCGTACTCGTATCCACGCCTCCGACGGAACAAGCATGGATACAACACTGCTTGGCCAGCTTGAAACGGGTTTTAACTATGGTACATCCAGTGGTGTTACCGGCCCATATCTAACCTTTGGTGGGTTGGGTGGGGATGCAGACTATCAGGGGCAAATAAACGCCAATTACAGCGATGGTTCAGTATGGAAGGTTCGTGTCAGAAACGATGACGCGCAATCATGGGGTTCTTGGAGAAACCTCTTGCTTGAGGATGTATGGGTAAATAACAAACACTTCGGCAGCGACGGGAACATCTATTCCAACGCATCAATGCGTGCGCCAATCTTCTATGACCAAAACAACACTGGTTATTACTGCGACCCCTCCTCAACTTCCAATTTAAATGGACTGAGCATCCAAGGCGGTAACGCTTACGGCGCGATGTATTTCCACTCGAACCGCAACACCGATAGCAGTAGCCCACCACTTCAAGCTTATTCGACAAACGGAAGCGGCGCAATTATGTCCTTCCATCGCGCCGGTTACTACGCCATCAACATGGGCTTGGACTCCGACAACATTTTCCGTCTAGGTGGATGGTCGGCAGGTGCGTCACGTTTTGCAGTGAACATGAGCGGTCAGTTATACGGCGCTAACTACGGCTGGCTTCATGACCACTTCCAGGTCAACTGCAACTGCAACTGTCAGTGCTCATGTTAATGGAAACGCTACTCGTTACGCTCATATACCTGACCCTGCTCTACACAATCGTAGGGTGGGGTCGGATTATTTCCTGTATGAAAATGTGGGGGCAGCGCGAATACTGGACTAACTACAACGTGATCGAATTTGCCGCGTGGTTGGCCAAGGCATTGATCATCGTACCTGGCCTGCTATTTGGTGTTCAGATTTGGCAGCTGTATTTCGTTGCTTTGTTTACATCTTCACTGCTAATTTGGGCTTCGATGCGTAAGCTGCTGCCAACCCTGGTGGCTTTTAACACATTGTGGATTGCGATCAGTTTTATCGTTATTGTTAGGAACCTTTCCTGATGCGCCGTATAGCAATCCTTGGTGGTGGAAATGCAGGATGGCTCACTGCAATGGTAATGCGCCGTGTGTGGCCGAAGGCTACGGTAACGGTCATCGAAGGTCCTGGCGGTTCTCCAACAGCAGCTGCCGGTGAATCAGCCCCATCGGTTCTGCTTAGACTCCTTGAAAAATTGGAAATTGACACGTTCAAATTCATGGGTGCGACAGACGCGACCTTCAAGTCAGGTTCTGTTTACAAAAACTGGCGCGGTGAGGGTGAAACCTACTACTCGCCAAACCTAAATATGTTGCATCCGGTTTTTCGAGCTGAAAACCATTTCACCGAAGACCTTAAATTCCATACGAGCGGTACTCATTTTTGGAACTGGTTGCTGGCTACTGGTAAAGACTTTTCTTCGTTTGGTCCAGGCCACCTGATGTCAAAACACTTGGCCCCGGTAGTGCGAGCGCCAGACGGTAAGCTTGTGCCTATAAGCGACTTCTCTATGCACTTTGATGCGGTTAAAACAACTGCATATTTCAAGGAGCTTGCCATATCCCGTGGCGTTGAACATATCGTTGCCGATGTTGTTGGTATCGAAACTTCTTCCAACCTGATTACTTCACTGACCCTAGCAAGCGGTGATTTGTTAGACGCCGACTTTTTCTTTGATTGCTCTGGGTTCAGACGCTATCTGATTGGTCAACATTTCAAAGCCCCGTGGAATGACTATTCACGCTACCTGACTGTTGACACGGCAATTCCATTTTTTATCCCGATGGATGAGTCAATCCCGCCATACACAGAAGCTGTGGCCATGAAACACGGCTGGATGTGGCGCGTACCGCTGCGTGATCGCTATGGGTCTGGTTACAACTTTGATAGCCGGTTTTGTACTCTCGACGAGGCGAAATCTGAGGTTGAGGTATACCTGGGCACACCTGTTGAATTCCAAAAGCCGATCCCCTACAAGGCCGGGTGCTACGCAACCCCTTGGATTGGCAACTGCATGGCTATTGGCTTGGCTGCCTCGTTCCTGGAACCATTGTCATCAACAAACCTGAGCACTGTGGCTTTACAGCTTTTCCGTTTGATTGACGATGCTGTTGTTATGAAGACGCTCGACAAGTCCGATGTGGCGGAATTCAACAAATTTTTTGTGGACATGCACCATCGCTTGATGTCATTTGCGTACTACCACTACATGACTGATCGCTCAGATACAGAGTTTTGGCGACAGTTTGGGTCAATTGACCATGCCCCAGACCCAATCAAACGAAAAATCACCGAATACTCAAGTAGGACTCCGGCTCGCCAGTTTTACGACAGCGGCTACTTATCTGCCGAAGGCCCGGAAGTTTGGTTAAGTGTTGACGCTGGAATAAAGACAAACCTTGAGTCATTCAAAAAGAGCGCTGAAGCTTTCGGTAACGATGAAGCACTATCCGAAGTCTACAACAAGCTCGTTTCGATCACAGAAAAAGTCGTGGCAGATGCGCTACCACACCGGACCTATCTTGAAACGATCCACCCATCCGTTAGGAGTTTGTGATGAAAACCGTTCGTATCAACAACCCGTTCATTAAGCCAATCCCGGATTACTACCGAATCACTTTCGAGAACAACGGTCGTCGCGCTGTTATAAAGTATTTCGATAACACTAAAGATAAAATGGCCGAGCCAACTGAAAAGGACATCGTGATTGATGAGCAGGTTTTTTGGTTCCGCTATGAGCAAGCCTACGACCTAGATCAACTGTCAAATATGCGCGGCAGTGCTGATGCCCAGGTTTGGCAATTCGTTGAGCTTGGCGCTGGCGTGGTACGCCCAGCTGCCCTTTTTGAACTGACTGTGAACCGTCGCTCGCAGCCTGAAGTGTTGAACGCAGTGAATGGTTCGATTGCTGGCACGAGCCTGGTTGTTCCATTTTCAGAATCGGCAGCAGATGAAGTTACCCTCGTTATCAACTGTAGTGAAATGACTACCGTGGAGATCGTTAACGGGGCTGAACCAGCTCTGAGCAACTTCACTCGAGCTTACGACCTATGGTTCTCGCTACTACCCTCAGTTGAGTTGACGCTACACAGCGTCACAGATGGTACACATCGTGTTGACGTGCAGGTGACTCCACCTGCCGGTATGAGCAACCGACCAGCTGAAGTGTATCTGGACCTGGTTGGCGGTGTTCTGCTAACACAACGTGTTAAGACTGACGTTAACGGCAAGGGTTCGGCATATCTCAGCTTGCAGGGGTTGCCATCCGGATATGAATCTCGCCTGAAGGCCGGGTTCAAGTTCACGACCAGCTTGGGCGAGCTCGCCCTGATCAAGGATTGATCTAATGACACCTCGCTATTTTGACTTATTCCCATGCCGCGTGGCCGTTGGTGACAATGTGCTACCGCAACCAGTGCTATCTGAATTGGCCGCTGGTGCGTATGCGGTTTGGGATCGGTTGAACAAGGCTCGTCGCGCTTTCGGTCGTGAGGACCGGACACCGCTTGAGGTCATAGACCCTGAATTGTTCACAAAGGGCAGCGATGCTGTTAAGCGAGCAATTGAAAGCTGGTACAACTGCGAGGTGGCATCAATCGAAGGTCGTGAGGTTGTTTTCCACGATGGTGACTACATAACACCCCACATCGAAGGTGGTTGTGACATTTCCGCCGAGCTATTCCTGGACTATTCCGCTGTGCCGGATACATCAAAGTCTCGCTACGACGGGTGTCTTACCCTGGAAAACCCATCAGGTTGCTGGGGACACACAACGCTCCCTTGGGAAAAGCATCGTGTACATACCCTGGAAGGAATAACTGGGCGGCTGGTTGCTCACCCTGCCTACATGCCACATTTCGTCCATCCGTATTATGGTCCGCGCCCAGGCATCAATATCCATTACGAAATTCGCGTCAAAAGGTAACCACATGCCAGCTTTCGTTATTACCGCGAAACATCCGCTAGTACAGGGAGAGACGCAATTCATCTACAACACAGATGACAGTTCGCTAACGAACATGTTTGGTAAGCCTGTTGTTAGCCCCGACAACACTGTCAATTTTGCAAACAAACAGAGCGTTGTCTTCGATAAAGACCGTCCGGCTACAAAGATAACCCCTCGGGTGCTCAAGATCAGCCTCGGTCTGTCGTGCAACTACGAGTGCGAATATTGTAACCAACGGTTCGTACCAAGAGCAGCAGAAACAAACCCCGGTGACATCGCGGCCTTTCTGACCAATCTGGACACCTGGGTGACCACGCCCCCCGAGCGTATTGAGTTTTGGGGCGGCGAGCCGCTGGTCTACATTAAAACGATGCGTCCACTGGCGGAAGCTATTAAGAAAAAGTACCCAGACGCACGGTTGTCGTTCATCACCAACGGGTCGCTTCTAAACAGCGAGATCAACACCTGGATAGACGAGATGGGTTTCTTTGTGGGCATTTCCCATGATGGCCCAGGCCAGGCTGCACGTGGCCCTGACCCGCTCGATGTTCCAGAGCAGCGTGAGGCAATCCTTGATCTCTACCGTCGCCTTTCGCCACAACACCGCGTTAGCTTCAACGTCATGCTTCATAAGCGTAATCAGGATCGAGCCGCTGCCGTCGATTTCTTTGTGGCTTTAACGGGTGATCCAAAGGTTCCACTTGGTGAAGGCGGTTTGATTGACGCATATGACGCTGACGCTGTTGAGAACTCGCTGCCTAATGAGGACTTTGCGCAGTTTCGGGCAAAGGCATACGCCGCTATCCGTAGTGGCAAATCCAACAATTTTTCACAATTAAGTGGAAAGCTCGCCACATTTCTGGATTCATTTCGCAAGGGCAGACCCGCCTCTGTATTGGGCCAGAAGTGCGGCATGGACAAGGCCGACAACATTTCCGTGGACTTAAAAGGCAACATCCTTACCTGTCAAAACACCAGCGCCGCGAGCCTTGCCCCAAATGGTGAGTCTCACAAAATCGGGCATGTGTCTGATTTGAGCAACGCGAAACTGAACACCGCTCGTCATTGGGCGACTCGTTCTGAATGTCCTAAGTGTCCAATGTTGCATATCTGCGGGGGCTCGTGTATGTATCTTGAAGACTCCCTATGGGAAACAACTTGCGACAACGCGTTCTCAGATGCTGTGCCTGTGTTTGCGGCAGTGTTTGAGGCATTAACAGGTTGCGTCCCATTGCGTATTGATGGGCCACATAGGGCTGACCGTAAGGATATTTGGAACCCTCCGGTTAGGAAGGTTGGGAAGAAGGTTATCCCGATCACAGTAGTAAGTTAATTTTAAGGAGAAGTACCATGAGCAACATCACCTACACTTGGAAAGTCACCGGCGTTAAAACACGCGAAGAGGCTGGTCAGGCTGGTTTTGTATTCCAGACCTACTGGACTAAAACCGGCGTTGACGAAGACGGCAATGAAGGCACGTTCACTGGCGCAACACCGTTGCAACCCGGTGAAAGCACTGATTTCACGCCATTCGAGCAACTGACTGAGGCACTTGTTCTGGGATGGATTCAGGAGATTGTCGTCGGTGATTACGAAGCTCACGTGAACGCTCAGATTCAAAAGCAGATTGATGCCAAGAAGAACCCGGTCGAAGAACCTGCGCTCCCTTGGGCACCGCCTGTTGAGCCGACTGTTCCGGCAGAACCTGCTGTCTAAAAACCAAATGCGGTTATACGACAACTGGAAGGAGATTCTGCGCCGGTCGTGGAGTCTCCGCTTCATCGTGTTAGCCGGTATCTTGTCTGGCTGTGAGGTTGTGTTGCCTATTATTGGTGACCGATTTGACCCAGGCACGTTTGCCGCATTGTCGTTCTTCTTTGTGTGTGCGGCCTTTATTGCTCGGCTGATTGCTCAAAAGGACATCTAGCATGGAAACGAGTCAGGATAGATTCAAGCGACTAAAGTCTGCTGCGCTTATAGCCGCAGCTATCGCAGTTCCGGCAGAGGGTTTGCGGCAGTACGCGTATTACGACCCTCCAGGAATCCTGACCGTTTGTTACGGGCACACAGGCAACGATTTCAAAAAGGGTATCAAGTATGACCTGGCACAATGCAAACAATGGCTGGACGACGACATGCTATTTGCCGTTATGGCTGTGGAGCGTTGTGCACCAGGGTTGCCTGACAATGTGCTTGCCGCCTTTGCTGATGCTGTTTACAACATCGGGCCACGTATTGCCTGTGACAGAAATAGATCAACCGCTGCCAGGCTGTTAGCCCAGGGGAAGCTAACACAAGCCTGCAAAGAGTTACCCAAATGGAACAAAGCCAGCGTTGCCGGACAGATGATCCCGCTACCAGGGCTAACCAAGCGGCGAAAACTTGAGATGGATGTGTGCCTGGGTGGCGACACGTAAATGTCCCGTTTGCGGTTCCGAAGTACACACAAAAAGACACTACCCTGGAAAACCCTGTAAACGATGTTCCAACCAGATAAAGGTCAATGGCCGTATCAGGAAAGACCCGTTTTCACCCCGATGGTTCACTCGTTGCCAACATAACGCCACTGTCAGAGGTTACGCATTTGAGGTGACCAAAGAGGACATTCTTACACTGTGGGAAAAACAAGGCCGCAAATGCGCCTTATCCGGTTTAGACATTGGCTGGGCGAGGGTTGGCAGGGTTCATACCATATCACTTGACCGTATCGACAATGATCGGGGCTACACACCGGACAATGTGCAACTACTTCATAAGCACGTTAACTTCTTGAAGCACGCTTTCCCGCAGGTTTACTTTGTAAACTTGTGCCGT
>JACCDN011038874.1_pt1 | contig 15363 bp, 9 predicted proteins | sample 7441691 | NCBI WGS metagenome assembly JACCDN01 (sample SAMN15323439, study PRJNA562643) | freshwater metagenome | isolation source: river surface water | place: USA:Blue River Watershed | collected 2017-08-16
CGGCGGTGTCCAGCCAGATTTTCTGAACAGGAACAGTCTCTTCAATGACCCTGAGCATGCTGATGATCAGATCCTTCTGGGTGGAGGTGGCGTCATCAAGAACCGCTGCAATGCTCGGATGCGCCTCATCGATCTTGTAGCGGATCCCTTTGGAGGTCCGTTCCACCTTCCATGCTTGCTCTATAGGTGCTGCCGCATTGACATTTGTTGGGCTTCCACGATAGGCAAAGACCCGGCGGGCGCGTTCCCGCGTGTCTGTGGCCATGCTGGTCAACCAAGTCCGTAACGCAACAGGAGGTCGTGCAACTGACTTTTTGACGTCAATTTTCCAGTCCGCATCCGCTGTGTTGGGGATATCCAGTCGAATCCGGGCAAGTCTGTGAGGCTCTTCGCGATTCCACGCTCTTGGCTGTCCCAGTCCCAGCCATCCGCCAGCGACCAAAAGCCGTTGATTTCGGTAAACGTAAAACCCCTGCTGAGCGTTCCACCCTGCGGGGCCACCGTAGATTTCGAATTCCCTGTCTGTCAATTTGTCCCTGTGAGGAAGGACATGGCATTGAACTTCGATGTCTCCACATGAGGTACGGTGCCTCTGAACTGGAGATGTCCATGGTTTCGCTGGATGGCCACTCAGAAACGGATCCCATGCCTCGATCTTTTCCCCATTCAGGTTGAGTCGGAGTTTGGGGTGGTGTCCTTCGAGCAAACGGTGAAAAACCATGGCCAAGTGACGCTCGACCTGTTCTTCCATCAAGGCCAGGAAGTCATTGACCGTAAAGCTTTCAGTGACTATGCGGTCAAGCACCTCCCAGATAACGATTGTCCCGTGGTCGAGGGATTCCAGCTTTCCGGGCAGGTCCTCAGAGCCTGGTGCCGATCCTTCGAACAGAACCCATCCCATATCCGGATTGGCTGTGAGCAAATCCAGATCCCATCGCAGACAGCTGGTGACGCCGTTCTTTCTGGATGCAACCGTGAGGCGTTTGCATTGCGAAAACGAGGCAGTCTTGAGCCCCATGCCGAATCGGCCAAGATCGTGCGGTGAGCGTGCGTCAAGAGGGTTTTTGTCGCCAAGTGTCATGGCGCTCTCAAGCTCTTGGTCACTCATCCCGGACCCGTTGTCCAGAATGTAGATGTTGCTCGACTTCTCTTTCCAGTTGAATTGGATGTCTACAGTTGTGGCACCAGCGGAAATGCTGTTGTCGATGATGTCGGCAAGTGCCGCAGCTGTCGAATAGCCAAGCCCACGTAAAGACTCCAGCATTGCACTGGCTCGGGGTGGCGCGTTTCTCGTAACCACTTGACTAGTTTGCATGGCTGGGTTCATCGGCGATTTCCAATAGATCTCTGAGTTTGTCACTTCTGGAAGGGTGCTTTAACTTGCGCAGTGCGCTGGCTTCAATCTGTCGTATCCGTTCTCGTGTCACACCAAATACTTGCCCAATTTCTTCAAGTGTGTGATCTGTTGAGAGGTCTATGCCAAATCGCATTCGTAAAACTTGGGATTCATTGAGAGACAAACTGTCGAGAATTTCACTGACCTTTTTATGAATATTTTGCTGAAGCGCTGAGGCCTCTGAATTTGCTTGTCCAACATCATTAATAGTGCTGTCTATAAAGTTCCCCTCATCATCAAGCAGCGTATTCAGAGATACTGGTTCCTTGTCGAATTTCATGATCCTGCGAACCCTGTCTTCAGACATCTCCAAGAGAGCGGATAAAACTGATACATCTGCCTTGGCACCGTGTTCTTGAAAGTATTGGCGTTTGATTCGATTTAGTTTGTTGATGCTTTCGAGCATGTGCACTGGAATCCGAATGGTGCGTGCTTGATCGGCAATTGCTCGGGTAACTGCTTGACGGATCCACCAAGTTGCATAGGTCGAGAGTTTGTACCCACGACGGTATTGAAATTTATCTACAGCCTTCATTAGGCCGATATTTCCTTCTTGGATGAGATCTAAAAAATCCAAGCCTCGATTCGTATATTTTTTTGCAATTGAGATTACGAGTCGAAGATTTGCCTCAATCATTTCTCTTTTTGCATCTCGGCATGCAAATTCGGCTAAGTTCATTCGCTTGTTGATGCCCTTTAGCTCATCTAGTGGGACCACAATACGCCGCTGTAGATCAATTAAGTTTCGTTGGACATTTTGAATATGCAAAATGTTGCGCTTCATACTTGCAGCCCAAGGCTCACTTGAAGAAGCCTGTTGCTCGATCCACTTAGGGTTGAGTAGGTGGGAGCTTAAGAAATTGCCATTCTTGTCCCAGCCACTGAAATCGATAAGGTACTGTTTCTCGGGATAGCCGCACTGATCGACAATGATGCGTCGTAATTCAAGCTCATACGATCGCACTTCGTTAACTTGGCTGCGAACAAAATCACAAAGCTTTTCAATGGTTTTGGAAGTGAAGCGGATGGTCATCAGCTTTTCAGAAAGGGCGGCCTGTGTCTTGCTGTATGCAGGGCCGCCCCAACCTTCATTGCCATAAATTTTGCGAAGCGTTTCGAACAGAATTGCAATTTCATCGAACTGTTCAAGGGCTTGAATCTTTAGTTCTTCGATCTGCTTAGTCATGACCTGAGATTCGATAAGGTCTTCGCTTTCGTTGGTCTCTTCGTAGCCTTCAAGGTCTAATTCGTCAACATAACCTTCGGTATCGTGAAGGGTCGTAAGACTATCAACAATCGTGGATATGTCGACAGTTCCTTCGCGAATTTCATCAGCCATTGCTAGTATTGCGGCTATGGTGGAAGGAGATGCGCTGATCGCCTCCATCATGTTCATCAAACCTTGTTCAATACGCTTGGCTATTTCGATTTCACCTTCGCGAGACAGTAGTTCAGATTTGCCTACTTCGCGCATATAGAGGCGTACTGGGTCGTTAGAAGATCCTGAAAGTTCGTCGAGATATTCAAGGGCGTTGTTTAAAGTTCGCTCTTCTGCGGAAGTTTCTTCATCGTCCAAGTGAACGCTGAAGTCATCAAAAATTGAAACATACTCATGTCTCTCGTCCGTCTGACCGCCTAAATCGTTGATGACCTGACGAATATTGTTGGAGAAATCTAAATCTTCAATTCCAAACTCTGATTGGGCGATATCTTGAATTTCAAAGTCTGGAATACTTCCCTCTCGCAAAACTCTTAGCAGTGCACTTCTAACCGCTGCGCGTGTTTCTGCGACGCTCGTTCTGATAATCGGTTCAGCGAACTCAGGAAGCGATACATCAAAGTCCTCCCAGTCGGATGACGTGTCAATCGCAACATGTTCAGAGATCGCCTTCTGCTGATCTTTGACTTTGATTGCGATTTCAGGATCTTCATCGGGTGGAGGAGCCTCTTCTTCAGGCTCCCAATCCCCGATGCTCCATTCCAAATCCGATGCGCCCTGAACGGGATCGGAGGTGAAGTCGCTTGTTGCTGCAGAAGGTTGCGCTTCCTTTTCGATGGTGACGGAATCGGGTCGATCTAGTATTTGCTCCATCGGCTGCTCCGCAACCGTAGCTGGCATAAACGACTGAATGAGGAATGCGGTCTCACTAGCTCCCGCCTCGAAGGCTATCGTGACTGCATCCTTTCCGTTCATGTCCAGAAGGAGAGGATCGGCGCCGTTCTCCAGCAGCAGTCTGCAAGCATTTGTCTGTTTATTCTTAGCCGCAATCAGAAGCGGAGTATTTCCGGCATCATCACGAGCGTTAAGGTCATCACCCTTGGCGATATGAACCTTTATAGCGTTCTCAACACCATTGGACACAGCGATTTTGAGTAGCCGGTTCAGAACGGACTTGATGCCAATGCCGTTCATGAGTAATTTCTCATGGCAGCCTCAAGGGCGCTCTTCATTGATTTGGCAAGTGATGCGGGCTTGAGCACCTTGACCGAGTTGCCGTAGCCAAGAAGATCGGCCACGAGCTCCCGTTCGTCCGTGTAGGGGACCTCAAGCTGGTAGTCGCCATCCGGAAGAAGTTTTCCGATCTGGTCTTTATGCCATTGTTCCTGTTGTACCCAACGGGCTCGCTCGGGGGAGAAGACCAGCAGAGCTTGTTGCAGAGGCTGGCCTGTATAAATGCCGTAGCCAAGTCCGAAGGCTGCGAGCATGTCCTCATCAGACATCTCTAGGGCGTCATCTTCCTGCTGTGTTGCAATCTCTATGGCATCAATCGAAAACCTGCGGGGCTCATCCCTCATGTGGCACCAAGCATTCAGATACCAGTTTCCCCTGTAATACGATAAGTCTTGGGGCGAGACATCGCGGCTACTGTGCCCGCCAGTTGTTCGATTGAAGTGATCTAAGCGCAGCCGTTTTCTATTAAATGTGGCTTGAGCTACTGTTTCAAAGATGCCGGTACTGACACTCCGTTTGCCAGCGTCTAGCAATTTCACTCGTCTGCTCAGTTCAGGGGTATTCAACCCTTGCTTTTCAAGCAACTCGGACAGCTTTTCCTCAAGCGGCATGAGGTGTGGGCCCAGAAGGGACGGTGCTAGCTGCTTAAGCATCTTTTGGATAGTCGCTAGGGCAAGCAGTTCATTTTTGTTTAACCAGATTCCTGGAAGTTCATGCGCTTCAGAGGTGTTCTTCAGTACGTAACCTCTGGCATCCCGGTCGTATTCGATAGGAATACCAAGCTGGTCGCGTAATTTGGCTAAGTCTCTCTTAAAGGTGGCTGGCGACACTTCCAACAGGGCCATGAACTCGGCGCGACTCAGGGCCCGGCGGCTGGACAGCAGCGCTTGGTATTTGTAGAGCCGGATGACCTCACTCATTTTGTGGAATGCCTTGGAATTCTTCTTTTGAGGCTCATGATTTGAGCCGTTGTGGATTACTATAAGCTTAATAACTGATTGCACTCAATGGCTATCGGCTACAACATCTTGTAGTGGGGAAATATTCATAAATTGTGATCAATCCCACGCCATGCTCAGAACGAATACCGTGAACTTCTGAAGCTTGAGCTGTTCAATGAGGCGGTGGGTGCTTTGCTTTAAAAATAAGCATTTTTAGTCGGTGTCATCAAGATTTATGTGTCGTCACCTTGAAAATTCATCGTTATCCTCATCTCGATGTGACTTGATGAAGACTGCACCCAAGCCAGTCGCAATGTCTCCCATTCTGGTGCTGCCGTCTGAGCTAAAACTCCCCGTTTGGGTGTAATCGGACCCATCAGACCCATGCGTGAACGGGCCCATGGTTGTGTAGACCGTGCCATTCGATGACACGCTAGTCGTCTCCGAAATTTTGTGGACGGTCTCGCCTTCGTCGGAGGTCGCGGATCTGCCGAATATGTTCCAGATGCCCATGGCTAACTTTCAGAGTATTTCTTCTGATCCTATGTCGTGACTGGCTCATCAGGTGAGCTAGGCGGTGGTCACATAATGAACCCAATGGACTCCTCGACCCTAGATTACTACTCTGCCAATTCGAATGATGTCGCCAAACGTTACGAAGCGGCGCAGAGCTCATTGGGGCAGCGCTTTGCCACGGCTTTTGCGCCGGGCGGACGCATTCTGGACATAGGTTGCGGCTCCGGTCGCGATTTGGCTGAGTTGGGTCGTCAAGGCTTTCAGCCATTTGGATTGGATGGAACTCCGGAATTTGTCCAGTTGGCCCAGGAGTTCCACCCGGAACTCAAAGGGCGAGTCATTCAAGGACTGCTGCCGGATTTCCCAGTGCCGTTCGGCGGTGAGTTCGATGGGGTTTTGTGCTGCGCCGTGCTGATGCACATCGACTCCACAGAGTTGTTCAATGCCGCGCTGTCGATCAAGCGATGCCTCAAGGTCAATGGCCGCCTGCTGATCTCCGTTCCCAGTCAGCGCTCGGACACGGGAGGCGGTGAGCGGGATGCAAATGGCCGTCTCTTCAAAACGTATCCCCCAGGCTACCTGCGGCTCATGTTTGAGCGCCTGGGTTTTAGCCTGATCGATCAATGGGGTAACTCGGATGCCATGAATCGGCAGGGAATCGAATGGGTGTCCTTGTTGTTTCAGCTTAAGTCTGGCGCCAACACCCGGCCCATCGACCAGATCGAAGGGGTGTTAAACCATGACAAGAAAAGCGCCACCTACAAATTCGCACTCTTTCGGGCGCTGGCAGAAATCGCCCTCCAAAGCCCCAATAGCGTGACTTGGCTGGCCGACGGCCAGGTGGGGTTGCCGGTGCGGTATGTGGCCGAGAAGTGGCTGCAGTACTACTGGCCGCTGGTCGAGTCACGTACTTTCATTCCCCAGCTCAACGGTGAGCGGCCTGATGCGGGCAAGCCAATCAAGTTTCGCAAGCACCTGCATGCCCTAGTCCAGCGTTACGTCAAAGCGGGTGGCTACAGCGGCTTCAGGATTGAGCGGAACAAGGGGCAGCTATCCCCGGACACCCAGAAACTGTTGCGAGCCCTGATGGCCGACATAGAAGACGCGATCATCAAGGGGCCAGTGGTCTTCGCTGGTGGCGCTCTCATCACGGGTCGGGTGTTTGGCTATGACCCCATGACCCGACAAGTCTTGATCCCCAACGATTTGTGGATCGAGCTGAGCCACTTGGGGTACTGGGTGAGCCAAGCTGTCATCCTGCAATGGGCTGAAAAGACCACTAAGTTGGGGGAGGGCATTGACGTTGCTACTGTGGTGAACCTCCTCTTGGAGAAGGAGGATGAGCGCAGCACCATCGAAGCTAGGAAGCTGTTTTTAGGGCTGGATCGGCTGGAGTGCGTCTGGACCGGTTCTACCTTGCGGGAGAGCTTTGACGTTGACCATGTCATTCCGTTTGATCTCTGGCACAACAACGATGTCTGGAATCTGCTGCCTGCGTCCAAAACTGCTAACAGCAAGAAGAGCAACAAGTTGCCGTCCACCGAAATTCTGCGATCCCGCAAGGACTGCATCGTAGGGTACTGGGAATTGCTCCGTGACAAGAATAGTCAGCGCTTCGACAAGGAGGCCGAAACCTTGCTCGTGATGCCAAACGACAACTGGCAAAACGCCTTATTTGGACAAATGTGCAATTCCATCGAGGTGACCGCCCTCCAGCGCGGAGTAGGCCGATGGCCTGCACTATGACTGCATTACAGAACATTTTGAGACACTAAACTGCCTGCGTGTGCACAAACTTCACGCCATCCAAGAAGAGCCAGTGGGTCAAAGAAAAGCTAGGAGTTGATCTTCCAGCTGAGTATCCAGCTGAGTCCTACCCGGGTTTCGCTGCCCCCGTCATTGTGAAGAGTCACCAGACAGGTCGTGTAGCCTGCGGTTTGGCTAAGTTTGGCTTGATACCTGCTTGGGCTAAAGACGACAAGATTGCCCGTCATACCTACAACGCTCGAAGCGAAACTGCCGCAGAGAAGCCGAGTTACCGAACGGCTTGGCGTCATCGTCAGTACGGTCTGGTGCTCGTCGATAACTTCTATGAGCCCAGCTACGAATCTGGCAAGGCAGTCCGATGGAAGATTGAACTCGCTTCAGGTGATCCGTTCGGTATTGCCTGCCTCTGGGATCGTTGGACTGACCCAACTTCGGGGGAACTGGTGGTCAGCTTCTCCATGCTCACGGTCAATGCCGACGAGCACCCGGTCATGTGCCAGTTTCACAAGCCTGGGGATGAAAAGCGCACTCCTGTGATCATTGCGCCAGAGTTGCATGACACATGGCTTGGCGCAGATATTCCAACGGCGACTGAGTTGATGTCTTGGGCGCACATGCCGAGGCTCGCTGCCTGCGCTGCCCCTAGACTGTCGTAAACCCGCAATCTTGGACCTCCGATGAAGCCAATTTATCCGCGACTGACGACTCTCATATCTAGCTTGGATGCCATTCCGGGCGCTCGGCGTGGAGACGCATATCCCGAAGGGGATGGGCCAGGGGGTCAACTTGCTGAAGAAATTCAGCGGTTTCAGGAGACGTCAGCGGTCGAGGTATCGAGCTCTCCCATTTTTCCCGCTGACGATGACGATCAGGCTCCAGATAATGGCGCGCCAGGTACGCCAGTTTTTTGGTTCCCTGATGGAGTTGATTCAGAAGAGGTTGTTCGACAACTCGCCGGAGCGAACGGAAATGAATATGAGCGCTTGTCGCTGCTGCGTGGAATCGATGCGTTTGGCTGGTACATGGGGTTTCATCAGCGTCAATACCAGTGGGGCGTATATGTTCCTGTGACGGGGGTTGCAGCGTATGCGAGGCAAGCTCTTGCTGGGGTAGATATTTCCGGAGAGCAAAAACTCAACATCGCAATGCGTTCAATTTTGGCTCACGAACGCTTTCATTTCGCAGCTGAGGTCGGTGTTGCGCAACTCGAACTGGCTTTGCAACGTCCTATCTATTGGCCTGCTCGAGACAACAGAACGGCTTGGTCAGAAATTCTTCTGGTGGAAGAGCAGCTTGCAACGGCTGCTCAGTTGAGAGATGTGCGGTTTGCACGTGACAGCGCTTCACGTGCCGCCAGTAGGGGGGTGACGGAGCATTCGCGTCTATTGCCGCCCGGATATCGCGACGGCTACAAACTGGTGGGTAGTCGTCACGATTTCGAAGGACGCATGCTTGATCATGGACAGGCGGTGTGGGAGGCCGCCCTTGGGGCGCCACCTGCATATGGGTTTGAGATGCATCATCTCTATCCAGCATTTCGTACTTACGAATTGGCGCGTTGTCCTGTGCACGTGTTGATGGACCAGGCTCGATATGGGCTGGGCAATTTGCCATTTTTCCTGATCAGCACGGTCGAAATTGCAGAAGAGAGCACTGAATTTCAGAAGAAATTGCGAAGGCTCCCGTCATATGCTCGAAAGAAGTGGGACAAAACCCGAAATCTGCTTGCGCAGTCCACTAGTACGCCAGGCTTGGATTTCAAACCTTGGCCACCGGGAGGGCGAGATTGTTTCTCTGTTCGCATAGATCGAACGCTGCGTGCTCACCTGAGGTTTGATAGCTCTTTGGCTCGATGGTTGGCCGAGTCGATCGGATTTCACACAGAGATGGGCCACGGATAAGCTCGTGAAACTACGGCCGAGTTACGTTGATAACGCGTATTGCGATACGTTTCACATCATCTTTGGAAAGTTGACGGTGCAGTCTTGATTCGAGTTCAGATGGCGTCACCGGTTTTTTACCACCGTCCCTGACTGCAGGTTGATCCGCTCCCCCGACCCAAATTACCAAATAAACACCGAATCCATCGGTCGCTTGTTGTCTGGTGTACTGTGGAATCAGCTGATTCTGCACGGCTGTCCAAAGCTCTGGGTGCCACTCACCTTTGATTTCGATGGGGACAATGATCGTGTTGCGATATGAGATTCGAATGTCTGCGCGTTTGTCGTTGACGTAGTCGAACTCTGGCTGACTATCAATACCAAGCGGTTCTAGGTGGCCTCTTAGCATTGCAAGTAGAGCGTCCCGGCAGCTGTTTTCAGACTTGTGCTTGTTGTCAGATCCTTCTGTCCAGAATTGACGAAAAAGATCGCTGTTGCTTGTTTGAATATCTGTTGCAATTTGGTCCAAACAGTCGAGCACAATGGCTTGCAGATCAGCAGGTCCGATTAGAGATTTTTTACTCAGAATTTTTGCTACGTTCGCAAGGGTAGGGTGACTGAACGTGTTTTCACGTAGCCTCTGAATGACCTCGTGTTTGCTGCTAAGCAGATGGCGTTTGATTTTCTCAAGCGTAGGGAGCTCTAGAAGTCGGTTGATCTCTTCCAGACTTTCTGGGGTGCCTAGCGCGCTCAATTTGCCGATGAGCCCTCTGACATGGTCACCCAGACTCATTGCCTGGCTGACGGCTCCGCCACCCATTGGCCAGTCGACTTCTGCGAATGGCGTTTGAATTTCAATGAGCTTTCCGTACGTTTTGGCACTCAGGGTGAAATCCATGGGCAAGTCACTTAGACGGTTGCCTAGGAAGTCGGAGATGTGCTGTATGCGTTGCCAAGATTCACCAACGAAGTCCCAGAGCTTTTGCTCGTACTGTTCGGGATCTATGAGCATCCCCGTGAGCAGGAAGTACACCCGCTGACCTGGATCAAGGGATTTGAGCTTGAGCTTCTTTGCAACGATGGCGGCGAGCTCGGGCATCTCATACTTAAGTGCAGACCGCAGCAATGAATTGAGCTGATTGAGCTGATTTGACCTGTTTCGGGTCGGAAAACTGAGAAGCAATGCCGGTACGGAAAGGCAGGCGACCTTCTTGTACTCTGCATTCCTGGCCAACGGATAGATCCCGTCAACGTAATCCTTCTGAGCTTTAAAGCTCTCACTCGCATAGGTAATCAGTACCTTTGACACCAGCCCGGGCATATTACTGACCAAATGCAAGAACCACTCTGGGGGCGTTTCAGTGCCATCGGTCAAGCGGAAACAGACCATTTTCTCTAGTGTGCTGCGATCCAATAAATCGACAGCATTTGGGTTCTCCCTCCAGCTCAACTCCATTCCTAGCAAGCATGCGGCGCGAATCCAGTGGGCTTGCTGTTTCAGACTTAGATCGATGATTTCCTTGACGGAAGGAAGATCGCTACGCTTGATACAGGCTGGCATGCCAGCCTTCGCAGCCTCGTATACATCGACATAGTTGTCGCAGTAGGTCTTGAATCGATCGAACGGTGTCTCGCCTCGTATGTCAGAGTAACGGTTTAACCAAACTCCAGCCAGTTCACCCATCAGTGCAGGGTGTGCTTGACCTGATCGGATGGCAGGTAGTTTGGCTGCTAGGTTGACGCTTCGCTCTCTTTTGATATCGTATTGCTCGCGCTGACGCTGTTGAATGGAATGATTCTGAGCCTTCCGCCACTCTGGAATTTCCCAGGTCAGTAAAGGTTCTAGCCAGCTGGTTTTGACCGGGTCCTCTCCCGCCCATTGAAGCACCATGTCAAAAGTGAGCCCTGGTGCGAGTTGATCGGACCATAGGGAACGCATGGCTTCAGCCAAGTGTTCCTTGGCCAAGGCCTCGTTTGAGGTGCGGTCGATGTGCTGGAAATGCCACAGCCCAATGTCTGCAGGAGCTGGTATTCCGCGCAGAATCTGTGAGTCGTTGAACAAGCCATGCAGCGGCGAGGGAGCTGATTCATTTCGTTCAAAGCAAACGCCAAGGAGGCCCTTGTAACGCTCGGGTCTGTCAATCAGCCACTGTGTGATGGTCTTGTGGAACTCCGGTTCATGACGTCGCTCGCCGTATTCATCTGTGCCAATACGCAACCAGGTGAAGAGTTGTGTGTCGGGGATCCGGTCGCCATGAACTTGAACACCGCGAGAAATCAGTGCAGCCAACGTGCGTGAAATGTGAAACTCCACCCAGTTCAACGACTGCAAATCGCTGCGTTGTGCCAATTGGTCCAGCACGAAAGGCAAATCGTTTTCAGGAACTGTCTTGGGAAATTCATAGGCCCAAAAGTGCTGGTACATCCCCAAGATCTTGCTTTTGGGGAGGTGAAGGTAGCTCAGGACCTGAGAGGCAGAGACGGCTTTGAGAAAGAGCTTGCCTAACAAGATCCCAGCGAGCTCTTCATCTGGATCGGAAATCGTGCCTTGGTTCAGGCGATCTAGGAATTCGATGGCTTGACTATCCGTTACGCCAGACTCAAGCCAAGCCTCCAGCGCATGCCGTCGTACTCGCTCCCAGCGAGTTCCATCTGCAGCAACCTCTCGCAGTTCGTTGGTCAGCTGCGTCTGAGCGGCTGATTGCTTGAGCACCTTGAGGATGAAAACCACATAGGTCTGTGTGGAGTCATCTCGTTTGGGGTCCTGCAGAGCCGCCAAGTACTCATCTCGAAGTCCTTCTTGGAAGAGTGCAGAAAGATTTTCTGCACCTCGCAGATCCCAGAGTACCGATGGGTTGGCGTGAGTCTGGAAATTGATTTCCTGCAAAAGTAGCCTCTTCGCTTCCACATCCATCGGGTGGGGATCACTGTAGAGGGCAACGGTCAGTGGATCATTTTTGATCAACCTATGTTGTGCCTTGAGACTCTTCAGTGCCAGCCAGCCGTACAGGCCACGCAGCCCTGCTACTGCTTTGCCGTCAAATTCAAGCATGAGATTGAGAACTCTTTGCAACGAAAGCTCGCGTGAGTCGATCTGTTTTCCCAGCCAATCGGCTGCCAAATATTCGGCAACACTTCTGTGTGTTGGCTCTAGTCGCTGATCATTCGAAGTGGATGGCACGAAGAGGGCGGTGCCCAACGTCATAGCCGCTTGGTCAGGTGTGCTTGGCTCAAGATCGTTCAGTGAAGGGAATCGGTCGTCTTGAGCTGACGGGTCCAGCGCGACACCTGACTTATCTGCCAACAGCAAAGTGGCAAATACCTGGCCAGCGGCCTCCAAGAGTGCGCCCTTGAGCACCGGCTGAAATCGGGCCTGGTCGCGGTGCTTGCGGTTTTCCTCTTGGACGAGAGCTTCGCATGCTAGCCGGTATGTCTCATCTCGATCGCTTGGCCAAGTCTGTCCTCCCAGTGCTTTGACGGTCAGTCCAAGCGTTTGGGGGTTACTCAGCAGGGCGCTGATTCCGTGAGCTTCTGCTTGCGCGATGAAGTTCTCAGCGTCAGACCTGTTGAAGTTGTCCTCGAGAATCCGCTTAATGTCTGCAGCCGTCAGAGGCTCCAGGGTGTAAATCGGGAGCTTTCCATTTGGCGAAGCTCCAATGAGCTCTTCAAGATCTGATTGCCCGTACCAGTCTGCTGCACGGCAGGCGATCCGGAAATTGGGCAGCCCCAGTTTCCTTAGCTTGGACTTGACTTGCAAAAGGATGGATTGAGCTGTGGCGCTCGCCCGGACTTCATCCAGTCCATCGAGGAACAGGCATTTGTCTTTCCATGCTTCATCGATGTCGCTGTAAACGAACTCAGCAATCGTCAAGCGCAGGCCGTTATCGGATTGCGCCTCGGATTTGAAGGCCTCACTTTTCCCTGCGCCAGGCTCTCCCAGCAACACCCAGGCTGGGACTGACCTTAGCGAGTCTAAGCTCACCGCCTCGATGTCGGATCCACCCTCGGGCAATTGGAGGAGCTGCTTGACGCTGCGGGGGACAAAGATCATTTACTTCATCCAGCTTTCAACCGGTTGCAGCAGGAAGTCGGAAATGGCAACGCCATCGGCCCCTACCACCATTGGGGTGACATTTTTGAACTTTTCAGCGAAGACCTGCAGGCCTTTGGGGGCAGCATAGTCATCCCCACTTTTGACCTCGATGGCGAGCAATTTTTCGCCATAGGTCAGCACGAAGTCCACCTCACTGGGGCTCTCTCTCCAGTAATACAAGTTCGAGTTTTCGGGCTTGTTGTTGATCAGGTGTGTGCCAACGGCACTTTCAACCAGGCGTCCCCAGTACGTGCGGTCGTTTTTGGCCTGTTCGAATGTGTATTTGGCCTGAGCTGAAATCAGAGCTGTGTTGTGGGCATTGAATTTGGGTGGTGAGGCTCGCCTGCGCAGCTCTTGCCCAGCGTACTTCTGTAGGCCCGTTAGCAAGCCTGCCTGTGAGAGCAAATCCAGGTAATGAGCCAGAGTGACCGTATTGCCAGCATCCTGGAGTTGGCCGAGCAATTTCGTCAGGGCAATCAGTTGGCCAGAGTAGGCGCCACACCCCAGTTCAAAAAGATTTTTCAAGAGCGCAGGTTTTTCGACCCGGGTCATCTGCAGGATGTCGCTCTCAATGTTGGGCTTGATCAGGGCATCACGGACGTACTGTCTCCAGCGGGTTTCATCGCGGATCAGACTGGTTGCACCTGGGTAGCCACCGAAATAGATGTATTCGTCCAGTGAAAAGTCGAAGGCCTCTTGCATTTCGCTGTAGGACCAGTGTGACATGTGGATGGGCTCATAGCGTCCAGCCAGACTTTCAGTCAGCCCTTTCTGCATGAGCCATGGCGATGACCCTAGCAGCACAACGTGCAAGGGCACTTGTTCAGCCCGGTCTGCGTCCCAAAGTCCCTTGACGACTTCTGACCACCTGGGAACTTTTTGGATCTCATCGATGGCCAGGACATGGCATTGCCCCGGGGGCAGCGACCGAGCTTTGGCTCGAGCCTGTGTCCACTTGTCGATGATCCACTTTTCAGTGGCTTTTGCCCCTGGCTCTCCCTGGATGGTGCTGGCTGCATCACTGAACGGGTCAACAGCCACGGTGGCTAATTGATCCGTGGCTTCAAAGGCAGAAGGGCGCCCGGCCAAAGCTTGGCGGACCATGGTCGACTTGCCAATTTGACGTGGTCCGGCTACAACGATCATGAACTTGGGAGGTTCATCGAGTCGAGCTTCGAGAGTCTTCAGGTGAGGGCGGTTGTACGGCATTTGCATACCACTGAGTAAATTTACTCTGTAGTGTACAATTTAATCCATTCACTTGCAACTGCGTACTTCCTGGAGGGGCATGCGTCATGGGTAAGGCCTTCAAAAGCGGTCTATGCGCCTATTGCTGCGCGGCCGAATCCTCTACAGCTGATCATGTAATTGCACGTGGCTTCTTTCCTCAGGACCTACGAGCGAACTTGCCAAAGGTTGGCGCATGCCGGGAGTGCAACAACAAGAAGTCGAAGTTGGAGCATGCATTGACAGCAGTAATGCCATTTGGTGCGCAGCATGGACGAGCAAGGGAAGCACTCTTGGCAGTCGAGAGGATGTTGGCCAAGAACAAGCCTCTTCACCGTTTCATGGCCCTGGGGTTTCGCTCCGTGTTCCGTTCAATCAACGGGTCGCCATGGGTGCCCGAGACCACTGTGCCTTTCGATGGAAGTAATCTGGAGCTTCTAAGTGAATATATCGTCAAGGGCTTGGCACGCCATCACTGGGGACTCGACTTAGGTGTGGACACATGCGTTCGAGCAGCATTCCTTAATTCAGAGGGGGCTGCCGTCTTTGATCGATTTTTTGCTGGAAAGACGAGGGGGCGAGTTGTCAGCGACTTGGGGGGTGGCGTGTTCTGCTATGAAGGAATCCAGTCTGTCGAAGATGTCAAAGTGACTCTCTGGAAGATGTCGATCTATCGGGCAGAGGTCGGAGGCGACCCGCTTTTGCCAGGACAACGTGCCTCGATGATTTACGGCGTGTCGGTCGCGAACGACTCGAGAGCTGCAGAGCTTCTTGCATCGATTTTTAGGGCGGACGAACAGGATGCTGGATGATTTGTCTTGCGCTGATAGAATGGTTTTGTGGACGCGGGTTCAATTCCTGGCGACGGATTTTCGAAGACTGAGGTGCGTTAGTAGTGCGTACGCAAGCACCCGCAACCAGTACTCATTCTTTGAAAGAGAGGAGTTGTTTTGTTCGTGAAACAGCACCACCATATGCAAAACCCCAACTCAGGCGAGTTGGGGTTTTTTCTTTGGGTGTGCTGCTTCGCTTTTTGCGGCTTTATTCGCTAAGCTGTTTACCTTGCACATGTCCTCTTGACCATGCGCACC
>JACCDN010481239.1_pt1 | contig 15359 bp, 12 predicted proteins | sample 7441691 | NCBI WGS metagenome assembly JACCDN01 (sample SAMN15323439, study PRJNA562643) | freshwater metagenome | isolation source: river surface water | place: USA:Blue River Watershed | collected 2017-08-16
CCTCCCTCACAGGCTGCAGCCTGTTTGGCGAGCGGCGCAAACCCACTGTCGCCCTTGTTCTAGGCTCAGGAGCTGCCCGCGGATTTGCCCATATTGGCGTTATTAAGTCCCTCGAATCCCAAGGTATCCGCCCTAATATGGTGGTGGGCTCGAGCGCAGGCAGTGTCATTGCCGCCCTCTATGCCTCTGGCTATAGTGGCCTTGATCTCAACCGAATTGGTCTGAACTTAGATGAAGCGGCAATTGCAGATTGGGCCTATCCTTTTGCAGGGCGTTTTGGCGGACTCATTAAGGGCGATGCCTTGCAAAATATGGTCAATCGCGAGGTTCAGAATAAAACCATTGAGCAAATGAGCATCCCTCTTGGCATTGTTGCCACCGAACTGCAAACCGGTAAGGGAATCTTATTTCGGCGAGGTGATACGGGGTTAGCAGTACGCGCGTCATGTAGTGTGCCCGGCGTTTTTCAGCCAGCCACGATTCAGGGAAAAGAATATGTCGACGGCGGCTTAGTGGCACCTGTGCCAGTGCGCTACGCCCAAGAGATGGGTGCTAATTTCATTATTGCCGTTAACATCTCTTCCGACACCAGCGCCTTTAATTCCAATGGCACGCTAGGCCTTCTGCAACAAACGATCAGCATCATGCAGCAAAGTATTAATCAATATGAAATCGCAAGAGCCGATGTTGTGATTACTCCGCAGCTAAAGCAAATGGGCAGCGCCGACTTTCGTGCCAGAAATGCAGCAATTCTCGCGGGGGAACTTGCTGCTCAAGAAAAAATTGCGGAAATTAAAGAAAAACTCAGAACATTCTGAGTTCGCCGCGATTAAAGGTTGCGGTTTTGTGAGCGCAACTTCTTTGCTTCCTGAATAAGGGCATTGCGCTCAGCATTACTGAGTTCATCGCTACCATCTAAGCGACGAGCACCATCAAAGCGTTTATCCCAATACGTGCTTGCTAAATCATCCACACGGACAGAGGAACCCTTGGCGGGCGAGTGAATAAACTTATTGTCACCCACATAGATACCGACATGTGAGAAGGTTAGGCGCATGGTATTGAAAAACACCAGATCGCCAGGCTGTAATTCTTCACGGGTAATAGGTTTGCCCACTTTACTCATTTGCGAAGATTTGGGAGGCAACAAAAAGCCCAACTTGTCTCTAAAGACGAATCGTACAAAGCCGCTGGCGTCTAAACCAGATTGGGGTAAATCACCATTCCAGCGATACCGCACTCCAATGAGCTGCATCGCTTCGTTAATTAAGGATTCCGTTTTACTCGAGACCGAGTCAACTACTTGATAGGTAAAACGAGCAAAGTAGGAGGCAGTGCTATCTAACCTACTCTCGGCTTTTGTTGCTTCCTTATTGTTCGCTTCTTCAGCAGTATTGGCAAATACACAAGACGAGGCAATACCCAAAACGACAACGGCCAAGGGTTTTAAAGACAAAGAGATCACATGCTTTTTTAGAGACATTGCTCGATTCTAACAAAGCTGACCGGTTTTAGAAAGCGGGTTTGCCCGAATCTACATTGTGTAAGTGATTGTTTTTAAACAATATTGAATCTAAGCCAGCTCGGCAGCAGCAAATAAAGCCCTGGTATAGGGTTCTTTGGGATTGGCCACTATTGCCTCGGTTTCGCCATATTCCACCAGCTCTCCCCCACGCAAAACCATCAACTCATGGGACATCGCTCGGATGACCGCAAGATCGTGGCTAATGATTAAGTAGGCTAAGTTGTATTTCTTCTGCAAGGCGCTCAACAGCGCCAAGACCTGTTTTTGAATGGAAACATCCAAGGCGGAGGTGGGCTCATCCAAGACCAAAATCTGAGGTTTTAGAATTAGCGCACGAGCAATCGCAATCCGCTGCCGTTGACCACCTGAGAACTCATGGGGGTAGCGCATCAAGGCTGAGCGATCGAGACCAACTTCGCGCAAGATCTCAATAACGCGCACCTCACGCTCTCCAAAAGATAAATTCGGTTGATGAACATTTAACCCTTCGGAAACAATATCGAAGATGGTCATGCGTGGTGAGAGCGATCCAAACGGATCCTGAAAAATAACCTGAAGGTGTGCGCGCATCGCACGCCGCGCTAGCGGTGCGAGAGATTGCCAAGACTGGTCTAAGACAACGACGTCACCCGTAACCTTTGCGCTGGTTTCATTTAACAAACCTAAGATAGCCATGGCCAAGGTGGTCTTTCCAGAACCCGACTCACCAATCACACCAATCGTTTGACCTTGCTTCAAATCAAAGTGAAGTGGATGCAAGACAGTATTGCGCTTTTTCTTTGTAAACCATTTTGCAATTCGTAAACCGGCGCTTGCAAAGTTTGATTGGGGATAAGAAACACTCAAACCATTTACCTTGAGCAGCACTGGTGCTAAGGGTACTAAAGGGAGCAACTCCCGTACTGGTTGACTGTTGACCAGCTGCTCGGTGTAATTATTTTTGGGATGATGAAATACTTCATCCGTAGAGCCACTTTCAACTAAGCAGCCCTGATTTAAAACACCAACACGATGGGCAAAATGTTTAACCAAATTGAGGTCGTGGGTAATTAAGAGGATGGCCATCCCTCCCCGATCCTTAGCCTCCTCTTGCAACTCTTTCAATAAATCCAAGATTTGCAAACGCAAACTCACATCCAGAGCAGTCGTTGGCTCGTCGGCAATCAGTAGACGTGGCTTACAGGCTAATGCCATCGCAATCATTGCGCGTTGCCGTTGTCCTCCAGACAATTGATGCGGGTAAGCATGAAAACGCTCTTCGGGCTCTGGAATACCTGTTTTCTTTAACAGTGCAATCGCTGTGGCGCGGCACTGTGCGATTGGCATCAGGGGTTCATGAACTTGCACTGCTTCGACAATCTGATTGCCAATCGTAAACAAGGGATTTAAGGCAGTCATTGGCTCCTGGAAAATCATGGCAATATCCCGCCCGCGAATCTCGCGGATGTTGTTCATCGATAAATCCAGAAGATTCTCTTCCTTGCCATCCGCCCTACGCCAGTAAATCTTCCCAGCAAGGTGCGCACCCTCGGGTTGCAAACGCAGAGGCGCAAGAGCAGTTAAGGTTTTGCCAGAGCCCGACTCTCCAACGAGAGCAATGCGCTCACCCATACTGATCTCAAAGGATAAATCGCGCACAGCAAACTTCTCTCGACGCCCTGCGCCAAATGAAATCGAGAAATTCTCGTAGCGTAATAGACTCGAGCTCATGCTTTTGCTCCAGTCAATGGATTACTCTTGCGCGCATCAAATGCATCGCGTAGCGCCTCGCCCATAAATGTTAGAAGCAGCAAGGTGCCACCCAAGACAACAAAGGTGGATAAGGAAATCCACCACGCATCGAGATTTGCTTTGCCTTGGGACAAGAGCTCACCCAAGCTGGGGGTGCCGGGTGGAACACCCAAACCCAAGAAGTCTAAGCTGGTTAGAGACAAAATGGCTGCACTCATCCGAAATGGCAAGAAGGTAATCACTGGGGTCAAGCTGTTGGGCAGGATATGGCGCCACATAATTTGCGCATTCGTGAGGCCCAATGCTTTCGCTGCTCTGACATATTCCAAGGCGCGATTACGAAAGAACTCTGCGCGCACATAATCGGATAAACCCATCCAGCCAAAGGCTGCTAACAGAATAATGAGAAGTAGCACGCTCGGATTAAAGATCGAGGCAAAAATGATTAGTAGATATAACTCGGGCATCGCCGACCAAATCTCGATGATGCGCTGACTGATCAAATCAAAGCGCCCACCAAAAAATCCCATCAATGCGCCAGTCAAAACGCCAATCACAACGCCAACAATCGTTAGGGCAATTCCGAACAAAATGGATAAACGAAATCCATAGATTAGGCGGGCCAGAACATCGCGCCCCCGATCATCAGTACCCAACCAATTATCCAAAGACGGCGACGCTGGATTGGGCTGCTTAGAGAAATAGTTCAGGGTCTCAAAGCTGTATGGAATGGGTGGATAAACGGCCCAATTCGATCCCTGGGTAATATTTTTCTTGATATCGGGATCTAAGAAATCAGTAGGGGTAGCAAAGTCTCCGCCAAATACAGTCTCTGGATGATTCTGAATCATAGGAAAGTAAAACTGACCTTCATAGCGCACTATCAAAGGTTTGTCATTGGCAATCAGTTCTGCACACAAACTAATCCCGAAGAGGATCGAGAAGATCCACAGACTCCAATAGCCCAAACGATTGGACTTAAATCGTAGCCACCGGTTCAAGAGCCACCCCCAGAACCAAACTGAATACGTGGATCAACTAAAACATAACAAAGATCAGAAATTAATTTAGTGACCAGGCCAATCAAAGTAAATAAATAAAGCGTGCCAAAGACCACCGGGTAATCACGCCGCATCACCGCTTCATACGACAGTAAGCCAAGGCCATCTAATGAGAATAAGGTCTCAATCAGCAAGGAACCCGCAAAGAAAGCGCCAATGAATGCAGCTGGAAATCCAGTAATGAGTGGAATCAGTGCATTCCGCAATACATGCTTCCATAAGACTTTGTTCTCACTCAGGCCCTTGGCTCGCGCGGTTAAGACGTATTGCTTGCGGATCTCTTCCAAGAAAGAGTTTTTGGTCAGCATCGTAATGACGGCAAAACTTCCGAGAACAGATGCGGTAATCGGCAGTACCAAATGCCACAGATAGTCCAGGACCTTCCCAATCAGACTTAGCTCATTCCAATTGTCCGAGGTCAAACCACGTAATGGGAATATCTGTAGAAAACTACCGCCACCAAACAAGACCAGCAGCAAGACCCCCAGCACAAATCCGGGGATGGCGTAGCCGACCAAAATCATGGTGCTGGTCACTCGATCAAAACGCGTGCCATCACGAACTGCTTTGGCAATGCCCAATGGAATAGATACCAAGTAACTTATAAAAAATGTCCACAAACCAATACTGATAGAAACTGGTAACTTAGAGATCACCAAATCCCAGACGCTCTTGTGTTGGTAATAACTCTGACCTAAATCAAATTGTGCAAAGCGCTTGAGCATTGCAAAGTAACGCTCGATCGCAGGCTTATCGAAGCCATATAGGGCCTTCACTTGCTCTAAACGCTCCGCATCCAAACCTTGACGACCCCGATAGGTAGACCCACCGCCCGATGACTCACCACCTACAGCAGCATCCCCCTTACCTCTTAGCTCCAGCATCAACTGCTCGACGGGACCACCTGGAACAAATTGCACCACCGCAAAGGTCAAGGTCAGCACTCCCAGTAAAGTAGGGATCATCAATAGAATGCGCTTGACGATATAGATCAGGATCTCAGAGTTCATTTACGGGCCTCTTTTAACCACCATGTGGATAAGATCCATGATTCAGCAGAGTAATACAAGGGTGGATTGGGATAGCCCATCTCCTTACGAAATGCGATGCGATGTGTCGGGTTGTACCAATGCGGTACTACGTAATAACTATTCCATAGCACGCGATCCAGTGAACGGGTAGCCGCCTGCAACTGTTCACGAGTCTCGGCTTTCACAATCGCATCAATTAATGCATCCACTACGGGAGATTGCACTCCAATCACATTATCCGAGCCGCGCTCCTTGGCAGCTGCGCTACCAAACCGGTCATACAGCTCATTTCCGGGACTTTGCGTATCGGGGAAGCGAATGGTGGTCATATCAAAATCATAGTCATCCATGCGCTTTTGATGCAAGGCATAGTCACTGGTTCGAATATCAACCTTGATTCCTAATTTTTCGAGGTTACGCACATACGCAGAGAGGATGCGCATGAAGAAGGGTCCATCCTCAACAATCTCAAAGCGAAAGATTTCTCCTTTGGAGTTCCGCAAAGCACCATCACGATACGTCCACCCTGCTTCTGCTAATAGCTCACGAGCCTTACGCAAATTATTTCGTAAGCTGCCAGGCGGTTCTGTACTGGGCGCCGGCGGCATTGCCCCAAACACTGCTTCAGGAACATGCTGTGGGTATTTTGCTTGCAAGGGTCGCAATAGCTTGAGTTCTGCTTCGGTAGGCACCGTCTCGCCCTGATAGTTCGCGCTCAAGTCGCTATTGGTGTAGTAGCTATTAATGCGACCGTATTGGTCATAAAACAACTGTCGGTTCAACCACTGAAAATCAAGAGCGTAGCCAAGTGCTTTACGCACACGTACATCCTGAAAAATTGGTCGACGTAGATTCATGGCAAAGCCTTGCATGCCTGCGCCATTGTGATTGGCAAACGCCTTCTTGATGAGGGTGCCGTCATTAAACTTGGGCCCCACATAACTTTTAGCCCAGTTCTTGGCACGGTATTCCACCAATGCATCAAACTCGCCAGCTTTAAAGGCCTCTAAACGAACAGCGTCGTCACTATATAACTTGTACACAATCCGTTCAAAGTTATAAAAGCCAACCCGAACATTGACTTTATTGCCCCAATAATTTGGATTGCGTTTGTAGACCATCGACTTACCAGCGCGATAGGACTCAATGACATACGGGCCACTGCCAATGGGATGCTCAAAGGTTATTTTGTCAAATGGGGTTGTACTGCCATCGGGTTTTATTCCCCATTTCTTGGAAAAGATTGGTAAACCACCCACCATTAATGGCAGTTCACTATTGCGCGTCTTGAAGTCAAACCGAATCACTCGCTCAGAAACCACAACGGCTTGCTTCACATCCGCATAGATTGTTCTAAATTGTGGGTTCGCTAATTTACTCATTAAGGTGTCAAAGCTATGCTTGACATCACTCGCCAATATGGGTGAGCCATCTGAAAATTGCGCCTCGGGCCGAATCCGAAAGCTCACCGACATTTTGTCGGACGCCACTTGAATATCTTCCGCAATCAAGCCATACACACTTGAAACCTCATCGGCACTACCTACCGCCAATGACTCAAACATCAAAGCACCGATACCAGGTGCTGTGACCCCGCGCAGCGTAAATGGATTGAACTTATCAAAACTGGTACGCCGATCTGGATTGGGTAAAGTTAGCGTCCCACCCCTAGGTGCATTCGGATTGACATAATCAAAGTGGGCAAAGCCATCTTGATATTTTGGTTTGCCATATTGCGCAATACCTTGAGCCGCAGTACTGGTCATTGAGTACAAAGCCAAGCTAGCGAAGAGACTCAGTGCCAATAATAGGAACGGGGTCCTAAATTGCGTCTTCACAAGATTGGGTCTAATTTGGCTTAGCATATGCAACAATTGTAGATAGCAAATCAATTTTGGAGTAAAGGACATACGATGGCTTATTTAAGCGGTAAACGCATCCTCATTACTGGGCTTCTCTCGAATCGCTCAATTGCCTACGGTATTGCCAAAGCCTGTCATCGCGAAGGGGCCGAACTGGCCTTTACCTATGTAGGTGAGCGCTTTAAAGAGCGAATCACAGAATTTGCCAACGAGTTCAATAGCACTCTCATTTTTGACTGCGATGTGGGGAGTGATGAACAAATTACCGCCCTATTTAAGGATTTAGCCAAAAGTTGGCCCCAATTTGATGGCATGGTTCACTCCATTGGCTTTGCACCACGCGAAGCGATTGCTGGGGATTTCCTTGATGGTCTCAGCCGTGAAGCCTTCAAAATTGCCCACGATATCTCGGCCTACAGTTTTCCGGCAATGGCCAAAGAGGCGCTACCCATGTTGCGTCCCAATGCTGCCCTCCTGACCCTGACCTACTTGGGATCCATGCGCAATGTACCAAACTACAACACCATGGGCCTAGCCAAAGCCTCGTTAGAAGCATCCGTTCGCTATCTGGCTGGCTCACTTGGCCCCAAAGGGATTCGGGTAAATGGTATTTCTGCTGGCCCTATCAAGACCCTCGCAGCCTCTGGCATTAAAGGCTTTGGCAAGATTTTGGATGCGGTTGAAAAAACCGCCCCCTTGCGCCGAAATGTAACCATCGATGATGTTGGCAATGCCGCATCATTCCTACTCTCCGATCTTGCTAGCGGGATTACCGCAGAAATCATTTACGTCGATAACGGCTTTAGCCAAGTTGTTGGCGGGATGGATGAGGTTTAAAAATCAAGTCGACTAGTTCCTCACCAGAACTATCGCCCATCCCATTGCGAGAGGCTCTCGCTTTTTGGGTCAAATTTGGTTTCACTAGTTTTGGCGGGCCCACCGCACAGATCGCCATGATGCATGATGAGCTGGTCGAGAAAAAACGGTGGATCTCAGAGCGACGCTTTTTACACGCCCTGAACTATTGCATGCTGCTCCCGGGCCCCGAAGCCCAACAACTCGCCACCTATTTAGGCTGGCTCATGCATCGTACTTGGGGCGGGATCCTCGCCGGCACTTTATTTATTCTGCCCTCGCTGTTTATTTTGATTGCGCTTTCATGGCTTTATCTGCAATATGGGCAAACTTCCATCGTCACAGCAATCTTTTTTGGCATTAAGCCCGCAGTAACGGCGATCGTGATTACGGCTGTTATACGCATTGCAAAACGCAGTATTGATCATCGCGCTCTAGCGACGCTCGCATTCTTATCTTTTATAGCTATCTTTGTTTTTAATCTTCCCTTTCCACTCATCATTGTGAGTGCAGGTCTCTTTGGTTTTTGGGCAGGCCAGCGCTATCCCGAGCTCTTTTCCAGGGAACGCAAAGCGCATTTCGGTACACATACTTCGCATCATCAGAGCGCCATCATCGATGATCACACACCACCTCCTCATCATGCCGGGTTCAATCGAGGCCGACTCATCCGGCAAATTACGCTTGCCAGCCTCTTGTGGTTTGTGCCAATGGCCTCTCTTGTATTTCTGCTGGGCTGGAAAACGCTGTATCCACAATTGGCTTGGTTTTTTACCAAAGCTGCTCTCCTCACTTTTGGGGGAGCCTATGCCGTACTACCGTATGTATATCAAGGTGCTGTTGAGAACTACCAGTGGTTATCTGCGTCTCAAATGATTGATGGTCTTGCCTTAGGCGAGACCACACCTGGTCCACTAATCATGATCGTTGCCTTTGTTGGCTACTTAGCGGGTCATGCTCAGGATATCGTTTTGGGTGGGGTGGGCTTTTGGGGTGGTGTTTTAGGAGCTTGCGTTGCTACTTGGTTCACCTTCTTACCATCGTTTTTATTTATTCTGCTTGGCGCACCACTGATTGAATCCACACATGGCAATCTGCGCTTCACCGCTCCCCTTACCGCCATCAGCGCAGCTGTGGTTGGTGTCATTGCCAACCTAGGAGTGTTCTTTGCATACCATGTATTTTTTCCAAGCGGCATCGGTGCGGGAGTTTCATGGATACCGCTGTGTATTTGTGTAGCCGCATTGATCGTGATGATTCGATATCAATGGGGAGTTATCCCAACACTCGGATTAGCCGCTGTAACGGGACTTCTCATTGCCCCTAGCGGACCACTCTTTCATTAGAGCCCTTTATCGAATCGGTGTGCCAGGATTGGCATAATGGTGGCATGAGAATCGATCCACCCACACTAGCCCATCTCCAAGAATGGATTGGCAAAACTGAACGCTATAGCGATACCGTCACTGCCGCTCCCTACCGCGCCCTATCCGCTACCCTAGACCGAAATGATCCAGAGCCTAGTAATGGTTTGTTTCTTCCAGAGCTATGGCATTGGTTGTATTTCTTGCCCCATGCCAAGCAATCTGAAATTGGTCCAGATGGTCACCCTAAACGCGGCGGCTTTTTGCCACCGGTTCCTCTGCCGCGCAGAATGTGGGCAGGTGGTCGTCTGCGCTGGGAGCAGGATTTAGCAATAGGCGATGCCATCGAGCGTATCTCCACGATTAAATCGGTAACACATAAATCGGGGCGTAGTGGCGATCTGCTGTTTGTACTTGTTGAACATCAGATCAGCAATTCCAAGGGTTTGGCCCTCACAGAAGAACACGATATTGTGTATCGTGCCGCACCTGCTCCAGATGAAAAAACTCCCGATCCAACTCCTGCTCCAACTGGCGCTAAGTGGAGCAAGATTATTCACCCTGATCCTGTTTTATTGTTTCGCTACTCTGCACTCACCTTTAACGGGCACCGCATTCACTACGATCGTAGCTATGTAACCCAAGAGGAAGGCTATCCTGGCTTGATTGTGCACGGCCCATTAATTGCAACTTTATTAGTTGATCTAGTACGCCAGAGTAATCCTGGTAAAAAACTCAAACGATTTGAGTTCCGCGCCATTCGACCAACCTTTGATATTCATTCGATGCAAGTAAATGCCAATCCTGATCTCGCCGCAGATCCAAGCGGTAAGACGCTTGCGATTTGGGCACAAGATCATGAAGCTTGGCTAACCATGCAAGCTAAAGCGGAGTTGATCTAAATCCAATGAGCACCCATTACTCTGCACAACTCGCCCAATTTGCGTCTGAATTAAAACTCAGTGATATTCCACCGGCGGTCATTGCCCGCACAGAAGATCTATTGGTCGATTGGTTTGCATCTGCGATAGGCGGTAAAGGTGCAGCGCCCGTTGAGATCATCGCGCAATTTGCCCAGTCGATGGGCCCAGTTGATCACACTGCTAGTGCAGGTTCCGCCGAAATCCTGGTCAAACGCACGAGCTCGAGTCCTTTCTTGGCTTGCTTAGCCAATGCGGCAGCGTCTCATGTGGTTGAACAAGATGATGTGCATAACGGATCCGTGTTTCATCCAGGCACAATCGTTTTCCCCGCTGCTTTGGCTTGTGCACAGGCGAAACAACTCAGTGGTGAGGAACTTCTAACTGCGGCTGTTGTTGGCTATGAAGTCGGTATTCGGGTTGGTGAGTTCTTAGGACGCTCGCATTACAAAATCTTTCACACAACTGGCACAGCTGGCACCCTAGCGGCCGCAGCAACAGTCGGGCGCCTACTCCACTTAGATCCCGTACAAATGCTGCACGCGTTTGGCTCTGCTGGAACACAATCAGCCGGACTGTGGGAGTTCTTGCGCGACGCGGCAGATTCCAAACAGCTTCATACTGCACATGCTAGTGCTATGGGTTTGATGTCTGCCTATTTAGCAAAGGCAGGTTTTACAGGGGCCAAAAAGATCCTTGAGGGATCACAAGGCCTGGCTGCAGGCATGTCAAGTGATGCCAATCCCGAGAAATTAATCGATCGCCTTGGATCACGGTGGTGTATTGCGGAGACCTCATTTAAATATCACGCCTCGTGTCGTCATACTCACCCTGCTGCAGACGCACTCCTGCACGTTCTGCAAAACAATCCTATTCAGCTGCAAGAGATTGAACGTATTGAGACCTTCGTACATCAAGGCGCGATTGATGTGCTGGGTCCTGCCAGTAAACCAAGTACGCTTCATCAGTCGAAGTTCTCCATGGGCACAGTCCTTGCCCTCGTCTGTAAGTACCACTTTGCTGGCCTGCAAGAATTTGCTGATCACTTTCAGGATGCAGAGATTTGCGCTCTACGCGATCGCGTGACGATGACTCTTGATACTGAGGTGGATCAGGCTTATCCACAACGATGGATTGGTAAAGTGAAAGTACATCTGAAGAACGGCAAGGTAATTGATGGCCGTGTAGATGAACCCAAAGGCGATCCTGGGAACACACTCAGTCGCGAGGAAATTCAGGAAAAAGCTTTTCGACTTGCCGCCTTTAGTCAGGGTGCTAGCAAAGCAGAAATGCAAGAAGCAATTGCTTTATTGTTTGATATCCGTCACGCCAAAATTGTTCCATATATCCTCCCTTAATCTGGAGCATCGTTATGAACTTACCTCGCTCTCCACTTGCTGATGCCTGTAGTTTTTTGTTTGTGCCTGCCACTCAACCCGAACGCTATAGCAAAGCGTTAGCCAGCGGTGCCGATGGGATCATCATTGATCTCGAGGATGCGGTTGGCTTTGATGACAAACCAAGAGCGCGCGAGTTACTGAAACATGCTTGGTCATCGATTTCTGCAGAGCAAAAGCAGCGCATCATCATTCGCTGCAACGCGCCTGGCACCTCTTTTTATGCTGCCGATTTAGTGCTTGCTAAAGAATTGCAAGTGAAGTATCTGATGATTCCAAAAACAGAATCTCGTGATCACGTTTATGGCGCCGCAGAGGAGCTCAGCAATACAGCATTCATCCCGATGATCGAAACCCCCCTGGGTTTGCATCATCTCGATGAAATTGCTAGCGCCCAACAAGTTTTGCGGCTTGCGTTAGGCAACCTCGATATGCAAGTTGAATTAGGCATGAGCTGTGATGAAAACGAAACAGAAATTGATACCGCGCGCTTCATGATGGTTTTGGCATCCAAACTGGCACAAATTGCCCCTCCAATTGATGGGGTTACACCCTCAACCGATGATGAAGCCCGGATTTTTGCACATGCACAAAAAGCGAAGCGTTTTGGTTTTGGTGCGAAGTTATGCATTCATCCTAAACAAATCCCGATCGTAAAGAGGGCTTTTGCTCCAAGCCCCGAGGAGATTGACTGGGCGCGGCGCGTGATTACTGCCGACCAAGCATCCAAAGGACAAGCTGCTAAGGTGGATGGAAAAATGATTGATCGTCCGGTTGTCATGCTTGCCCGCAGAATCCTCGCACTGGCTGGTAATCCCTAAGTTTCTTCAAATAAAAACATGGCAAAATAGCCGCTGTTTTACCTCTTTTGGAGACTGTGAATGAACTTAAAAAAACCTTTAAACGCATTGCTTGCAGCCGTCCTTGGCACAGGCTTGCTAATGTCTGGCGCAGCCAATGCGCAGAAGTATCCGGATAAACCAATTGCTTTGGTTGTCCCCTTTGCAGCAGGTGGTCCTACTGACACAATCGCTCGCTTAATTGCAGTCCCAATGGGCAAAAGCCTTGGTCAAACTGTCGTTGTTGAAAACGTTGCTGGTGCTGGTGGCACGATTGCTTCAGCAAAAGTAGCGAAATCAAAACCAGATGGTTACACCATTTATATCCACCACATGGGTATGGCAACTGCTCAAGCTTTGTACGACAAACTCCCCTACGATCCAATGAAGGACTTTGAATACATTGGCCAAGTAGCTGATGTACCCATGGTGCTCTTAGGTCGTAAAAACTTACCACCAAATAACTTTAAAGAGCTTGAGGCTTACATCAAGACCAACAAAGATAAAGTAACCATGGCTAACGCTGGTCCAGGTGCGGTATCCCAGTTGTGCGGCTTGATTTTCCAAAGCAGATTGGGTGTGCGCGTAACCACGATTCCATATAAAGGTACTGGTCCTGCATTAACCGATTTGTTGGGTGGTCAAGTTGATATCCTTTGCGACCAAACCACGCAAACCATTCAGTACATCAAAGAGAATCGCGTCAAGGTCTATGGCGTTACTACTCCAAAGCGTCTGTCTGCCATTCCTAATGTACCCACATTGGATGAGCAAGGCTTAAAAGGCTTTGATGTGAAAGTATGGCACGGTGTTTATGCTCCACTCGGAACTCCAAAACCAGTACTTGACAAGATCAATGCCGCTTTGAAGAAAGCCTTGGCTGATCCAGAGGTTAAAGCACGTTTAGACACCTCCAATATTGACATCGTTCCTGTTGCTAAACAGAATGGTGAGTCATTGAAGACACATCTTGACGCTGAAATCAACCGTTGGGGTCCAATCATTCGTAAAGCAAATATTCCAGATTAATTATTTGCGCTTCGTTTGAAATTAAAAGGCCGGTTCAAACCGGCCTTTTTCTTTACTGCAGTCTTTTATGTCTTAACTAAACATCCTGCCCCGCTTCCTGCGGGCCAACACGCTAGAGTCAATATCCCATGCCGAGTAAGTCACCGGCTCTGGTCTGCCCCAAACAAGCCAACGAATGCTAATGACGATCGCCCAAACTGCTAAGAACGGATCGAGCAAGTAATCCCACAGATTGGTGGACTCATGCCAATGGATCGACCATGCGATTACAGCCAGGGACACCATCAACGCTTCCCAAGATTGTTTTGTAAAGAACAAGAGAAAGGCGACAATGATCACTGCGGACACAAAAATGATGGAACTATATCCCCAAGCATAAGGATCAAACATCGTAAACCCTAATGCAAAGGGGTAAAACAAAATACTCACAAAGGCAATGATGAATGGTGTTGCACTAGATAAGCGGCAGCTTGACCATGAAGACCAGGTAAACAAAATCAACATCGTACTAATCACGCTTAGATCTCCGGTCACGCCACGAATGTAAGCTACAAATGGCAGACTCCATGGAGCACCGATTTCATGAAAGGGAATCATCAAAAGAGCCGAGCATAGGAAGACAAAAATGAATCCAAATGCTCCACCTAGCCCGATACCCAATAGGGCTCTTAATAAATGCAGCAAGACAACACTGCTGACTAGGCTCAACTCAATAAGAGGAATCAGATTGATCAGGCTTGCTAGGCTCATTTAACTTCCTTTATTTCTACTGAGGGCTCAGTAATCACAGTGGACTCCAACTGAGCTTGGCGCAAATAAGCAGACAAATTACCGGTGTCCCAGGTGATCGATTTAATACGCTTGCGATTCCAGGTGTAGACCAAAAATACCTGTCCTTGCTTATTCATGCTCATATAGGGATAGGAGAACTCTTCTTTTGGATTGCTCTGCGAAGCAGATTCATCCTCTAATACTTGAATCACCTTCCAGGGCGTGTAATTACCTTTCATGGCTTGACTAGCGTTTTCAGTATTCATTTGTGGCCATGAAGCTGCGAGTACTAAACGGTGACGACCATGCTCTAGGTCATTAAAGACCATTAAGCGCGTACGATCACCCAACTCAACACCGGTAATTGCCGCATTGGGATTTGGGACAGGTAAATCGGGTGCTAGGTGCCAAAAGCGGCCAGCATCAGCCGTATGACTTACAGCAATTTGCTTTGCGCCACTACTGCGTGCTTGACGAAAATAAGCACTCGCATGTTTTTCATCATCAATAAATACAATCGGCTGCAATGTTCCCCGCCCTGAAGTCATCCGCCGTTTATCCAATACTTGACCCGACGGATTGAGGCGTAACAACTCGCCATACTTTCCAATCCATTCGTGATACACGGGAAATCCTATACTGCCATCCGCAAACAAGAGGCCTGAGCCCTTCACTAAGGTACTGAGATTAAGCAAAGGTGTGGTCACTAAGCGCTGAGGGGTACTCCAATTCACACCCTCATCGTCAGACTTCATCACGCTAATTGAGCTACCTGCCCAACCACCAATTGAAACAGCTACAAAATAAAGTTGCAGTTGACCATTAATGTTGCGCATTGGCACTGGATTTCCCAACTTCGAGATATAGCGCCAAAGACCCTGTTGCGCACTCTCTCGATCCAACACAACGGAGGGCTGCCCCCATTGTTTTGCATTGCCATCCCAAACTGCACTTTGAATCACCACATCGGCTGC
>JACCDN010282927.1_pt1 | contig 15352 bp, 12 predicted proteins | sample 7441691 | NCBI WGS metagenome assembly JACCDN01 (sample SAMN15323439, study PRJNA562643) | freshwater metagenome | isolation source: river surface water | place: USA:Blue River Watershed | collected 2017-08-16
ACACTCAAGATAGAACCACGAGATAAATCATCTCTCGCACCAACAGAGAAAGCAATCTATGACGCAGCGACATGACTTGCACCTCAAAATCAATGATGATATCTCCTTATAAAAATACCAGTACTCACAACTGAAAGAAGGGAACAACTCAAAAAACAAGTATCAAAGATGGCTGAAGAATGTAAGGCAAGGATAAGAGTAGCAAGACAGGATGAATTAAAGGAGGTAAAAAAACTCTTTGAAGAAAAGATAATCTCCGAAGATGAAAAGAAAAACAAAGAATCTGACATTGACGCCATAACAAAAAAGTTTAATGATAGTATTGATACCATGGTCAAAGGGAAACATGATGACATAACAACAATATAATAAGTTTTACTTTCATTCTCTCTCATGTGAATTATACAACTCTTCCGAAACGAACTTATACTTCGCCCCGTATATAACTTCCTCCTGATTTTTCTTGAGCTCTTTAATGGAAATCTATGATTAGCGATTGTTGCCCTGACAGTTTTAGTCAGATTGCTACTTTCGAAATCATCATCTCAGGCTAATGCTATGCAATCTGGCATGGGTGCTATGCAACCGAAAATGCAAGAACTACAAGAGAAATACAAAGACAATCCTGAAAAACTCTCACAAGAAATGATGACATTACTTAAAAAAGATGGTGTCTGACCACTCAAATGATGTCTTGGCATACTCTTACAAATGCCTGTTTTCCTCTGACTCTACGCGGTAGTGTCTAATATTGCAAACCCTGAAAATATGCAACAACGAATGAAGTTTCCTACAAATCTCATAGACATGACATATAGCTTTGTCTATCCGTATGCACATGCTATGATAGACATAACAAATATCGCGACCAATTTTCTCGGGATGGATATGCTCACACCAAAGAATGTCATACTAGCATGTATAGCATGAGTTGTTATGTTCTTGAATATGAAGATTATGACTCGAGTGAGACCAGCTACTCCAAGTATTCCTTGAGCAAATATGCCCGACATGAGTAAGATGATGGGGTTTATGAATATATTCCTTGTTGTTATGATAGGATGGTTCGTCTATAATGTGGCTGCAGGTATCGGATTATACATCATTACATCAACACTCTTTGCTGTGATACAAATGATGTATCAAAATAAGATTCTCATAAAGGCAAAATTAAGAACAATGTTTCAAAAGTAATATCACCCAACATGCTATGCATTGTACCGACACCTATTGGCAATAAAGATGATATTACACTCAGAGCACTAAAGTTGCTGACTGAGACGAGCATCATTTTTTGTGAGAACACTCAAAGTATCAAAAGACTTCTTGGCATACACAATATAGGCTATAGCACAAAAAAGTTTGTAAAGTTCACATCACATGATCTTCACCATAAAGAAAATTTCATACATATAATGAAAGAGTCAGATGTCTGTATGGTCAGCGAAGCGTGAACTCCCGGATTATCTGATCCATGAAAGTTACTGATACTATGGGCACAAGAAAACAATATTCCATATAGTATACTTCCCTGAGCAAATGCCATTATACCAGCGGTTATTGGATCATGATTTCCCACAGTAAAGCGGTCTTTTTATGGTTTCCTTCCTCATAAAAAGTGAAGAGAAACGGCACTCAAGCAAATGATACATGCAGATCATGCATCATTTTTTTACGAATCAGTCCATAGAATCGATAAACTTCTCTCACAGCTGACAACATTGTGATTCAGTGGTAAGCTGAGCATAACAAGAGAAATATCAAAAGTATTTGAACAATACTATACCGGTACTTTAGAAGAAATACAAGGAGCAATAAATCAAAACATCATCCCTCTAAAGGGAGAGTTTGTTATAGGCATCTATCCTCGTGCATGAGAAACTTTTATTGATAGTGATAATGATGATGCATAATAGTCGACGAAAAGATCATAAAGACCTATTTATTAATCTAGCGAGACCTCTCTTCCACAGTCTGATTATATTCTTTTTATATTTTCTAGGATATTATACGCGTCTCATAACAGATGGCATACCATGATGGCATCTCAGAATACCATTTATTGATACAACAGAATTGATACGATTCGCCATCATCAGTGTTGTAGTATTTATCGGCGTAGGAATAGTAAAAAAACGATACAATCTGACAGACATAGGCATCACAAGTAATGGTTCATTTTTGTATGTGTGGTGACAGCGAACGATTATCTTGATATGCTTAGCATATTTTGGTCAAGGATTTCTTTTCCCTTATGGCATATCGAGACTTATTATTGGACGAGCAGCCACAGGGACGCTTATATTTATACCTCTTTTTGATATATTTTGGCAACGCATTTCACACCATCTATTTAAAAAAGATAATGAAAAGATTCTCATACTGTATCGTGAAGAAGTACATTATCATAATATCAAAGATCATAAACGACCACATTACTATTCTGTTACATATGTAGATTATACTAACTCATACAATAAAGTAGATATCAATAATTTTAATACGATAGTACTTATTGGAAGCTATGATAAAGATGCCATACAAAACATATTTGATAGTGTGAGACTACACAATCAACAGCTGTATCATATAGCAGACAATCACTTTCTTGAGGATGTATCCTATGAAACAAGTAAAATAGGGAATATGTTGGCTTTAAGATATAGAGCGACAGAGTTAGAATGATGGTGAATACTTATCAAAAGATTTTTTGATACTATAGTAAGTGCTCTAGGATTGGCTATACTATTACCGCTGTTTATCATCACTGGGATAGCTATCAAAGTAAACTCGTCGGGACCTATATTCTACAAACAGACAAGAATAGGGAGAAATATGAAATCATTTACGTTTGTGAAGTTTCGTAGTATGTATACACATCTTAGTCCCTGAAAAGATTATGGAGGCAAGAGTGCCGAAGATCTATACCAAAAGTTAGTAAACTCAAAAGCAAATGTCAGAAAATGAGAACTAGCAAAAATAGAAAATGATCCGAGAGTGACTCCTGTAGGTAAATTTCTAAGAGCTACATCGCTTGATGAATTACCTAGTCTACGAAATGTATTGATGGGAGAAATGTCTTTGGTCTGACCCAGACCACATATGCCTCATGAGATAGAAAAGTATAAAGCTCGGCACAAAAGAGTGCTTTCAGTAAAACCAGGCATTACTGGCTATGCCCAGATACATGGAAGAGACACCATCTCCTTCGACGAAGAAGCAGAAAAGGAACTCCTCTATTTACAAAACTGGTCTATTTTTCTTGATCTCTATATTATACTAGCAACTGTTACAGTATTGTTTGTTGGCAAAGGAAAATAGATTCCTAGTTGCTTATTGCATAAAAAAATAAAAAAAATTACCTAGCAAGGTAATTAATTCGTATAAACATTAGCGGACGACGCGACTCGAACGCGCAACCAACTGCTTGGAAGGCAGTGACTCTAGCCAATTGAGTTACATCCGCATAAAAAGAGATAAGATTGGGCCTACCTCGACTTGAACGAGGGACCAATCGATTATGAGTCGACTGCTCTAACCAGCTGAGCTATAGGCCCTGAGAAGAGAAGGTAGGGACATATGTCCATAATAATAATGGTGGGTGATGTAGGACTCGAACCTACGACCCCCTGCTTGTAAGGCAGATGCTCTAGCCAACTGAGCTAATCACCCAAATTAATGGCGGTCCCACGGGGAATCGAACCCCGACTAGAGGATTGAAAGTCCCCTGTTCTAACCACTAAACTATGAGACCAGTGGCAACAGATCACTGTCTAGACCAATAAATGTATAAGAATTCGGAATGGACGGGGCTCGAACCCGTGACCTCCCGCGTGACAGGCGGGCGTTCTAGCCAACTGAACTACCACTCCAAAAAAAGAAAGCCAACTAAGAGATTTGAACTCTTGACCCACCGCTTACAAGGCGGTAGCTCTACCGCTGAGCTAAGTTGGCAAAAAAGATTATGTGCTAATGATCAACGAGAGGATATAACTATTTTCCTGATACTGTATTAAACATTTTTGCTATGGAAGACTTCTTTCTTGCGGCATTATTTTTGTGAATAATACCTTTCTTGAGAGCTTTATCTATCCTACCATAGACAGTATTTACATCCTTATCAGTCAGTTTTTCTTTCTTTTCTATTTTCTTAACAAAAACATTCATAGATATCTTCATATCATCTTTGAATTTCTTATTGACCAATCTTTTTTTGTTAGATTGGAGCATAGCTTTCTTAGCGGAAGATGTTATTGGCATACGTCACAGATATATAAACTAATAAAATGAGATAATACTCCGAGGATCGGACTCGAACCGATGACCCAGTGATTAACAGTCACTTGCTCTACCGACTGAGCTACCTCGGAAAATATATGTAAATCGGTAAGTGCATGTATAATAATCTCCTCCTGTAATGCAAGACAAAATCAATACTCGGAAACAAGGACTCGAACCTTGAACCTTCTGATTCAGAGTCAGATGCTCTACCAATTAAGCTATTTCCGATTGAAATTATCATTGCGGAGGATGGAATCGAACCACCTATCTTCGGGTTATGAGCCCGACGAGACACCATTTCTCTACCCCGCATACAAACAATTTAACATACAAATGAACAACATACCGGGGACAGGACTTGAACCTGCACACCGTAAAGCACCTGGTTCTAAGCCAGGCATGTCTACCATTCCATCACCCCGGCGACATGTTGTACGATCATACGGCAAATATAATTCTCTGACAATCCAAGCCTGCAAAAGCTGGGGAACAAGGATTCGAACCTTGACATATGGCTTCAAAGGCCACTATCCTACCATTAGATGATTCCCCAGGAGCATATTTTGATAAGCAAAGTCTGAGTTCGGACAGATAGACAGATCATTATGATTTGACAATACACAGCAATATACATATTATCACCGACGAATGCAATACAAAATAGAGCAAAATGCACTTTACTATAAAAATAGTGTCCATGACATCATATCTGTTTATCGGGAGATTAGATAGAGAAAAGGGTATAGATATATTAATTGACGCTTTTCTAGCACATCATACACAACATCCTGAGGATATATTACACATCTGTGGTGTGTGAGCATATACGGATAAGATCAAAGATATAGCACATAATGAACCATACATCATCTACCATGGCCGAGTATGGAAAGAAGCAATTAAACACCATATACAGTCATGTGATTATATGATCATGCCATCGACATTTTTAGAGACATTTGGACTCACTGCTCTCGAATCACTGATGCTTGGCACTCCCGTTATAGGCAATAAAAAATGATGATGTGAGCCATTTATCCATCCTCTCCTGCATATTGATACTGATAATATACAGACCGCCCCAAAGGATCTTGCAAACACACTCGACAGCATAAGCAGATGAAATATAACAAAAGATATATTTACTGACCGAATACACAATATACAAAAAAACTTCACTGCCGAATCGCGAGCAAAGTCAATCTCGCATATCATACAACATCACACCGTCATCCTCATGAGCGATTATAACAACAAACAGCTCGGAGGTATCGAGACACATCTCGATACTATACAGAGCAAGTTACATGCTATGTGATACAACATACATCTACGGCAAAGCGGCTGATTACCATGAATGAAATGAAAGATTCAGAGACTATGGCATATGTTCCTCAGTATATATAATTGAAAACCGTGGTCATGGCTCTCTCATAGGATACACTGAGATGGGACTATCTGGTATCATAGTATCCTGAGACATATAGGATGGTATACGCTCGCACAGATCCAGAAAGTAAAATATGCAAGCCATACAAAACCACACAAACCCACACTACAGACAATGATAACCTATCATGATCTAGGACTCTTTCATCCTTTCCCCCATAGCGTCTCACATATCCAACAACTGCCCGCTGCGTGGTCACTACGATGACGAATATGTTCAGCAAGAACACGAAACCCTCTCATCATAGTCGCCGTGATATACAAATACATACTCATATCACTTATCCATAAACAATTGCGTCAATCTATCGATATACATATAGTACCCTCATGATTTATGCAAGACATAGTACACCAACGACATCCTGACGCTCATTGCATCATTCTTCCTCATTTTATCGACATGCATAGATAAAATCTGTGCGTTTATTACTCTTCGCTCTCATGAACTATATCATAGCTTGCATCGCTATAATAAGCATCGCTCTGTCAGGCATAGCACTTTTTCGCTATCTTGGTATACGAGAACACAAAAAACGAGCAGATTTTTACAAGAGAAAGCCCGTCGTTAATGCACAATGAATACGAACCGGCATTAGCATCCTTGCTGGCTTTATCATACTTGCTCCACAATATCGAGATCATCCTTCGTTCTTGATCTATGCTTGAGCCATCATCGTACTCTGAACGATCAGTACGATAGATCTCTACCGTCCCATCCCCTCTCGGCTCAGATTGTGTATGCAACTGTTCACTTTTACCATAGTCGTATGATATGGATGAATCGCTATAGACTCTATACGCCTCTGATGAGATGAAGTACTATCATTACCGCATCGATTTGCGATGATTATCAGTATTATCTGGTTCATTATATGTACAAATGCTATCAATCTTTTTGATGGTATCGAAGGACAATCTAGTGGCGTCACAGCTATCGGCACAGGAAGTATATGGTTCGTTATCAATTTCATCATACTCCAAGAGTATATCTCTCTGAATCCTTCCACCTACGAGCAGTTGAGTATCACATCATATCTCGCATTAGCAGTCACTATAGCATCACTTGTATATACTGTCGTAGAATACAAACCCCATGGGCTAGTGAGAGATATAGGAACGATCATTTATGGATTCTCTCTTGCCTATCTCTCGCTATTATGAGGCGTCAAAGTATGAACGATTATTGTCGTACTTTCATTAGTGGTATTTGACTTTATATGGGTTATATTCAATAGATTATTCATCCTAAAAAAGAATCCCATGAAATGAGATTATACACATCTGCATCATAGGCTTCTAGCAAATGGCTGGTCAAGATCCGAAGTCAGATGGTTTGTATGGATATGGTCACTCGTTATGATGATCCTCATGCTCCTACAATGAACCAATAGCATCAATAAATGGATACTATTCGTCATGATGGGCTTACTTTTTTTTGGGATACATATCTATATCTTTCGGATCAAGAAGATGCCCAATAGCTATACTATACACTTCTCTCCACAAGATGTAGAGAAAATACAATAACAGGAACTCTATGCTAAATTCGCATGCATGGCATAATATGGCTGTAGTTTTTCTGTAGGTGTAAAGAAAGATGCACAGGGTAAGTTATTGCCCTGATACAACACACATGGCCCCTCCTCTCACCATCACCGTGAGATAATCTTCTCAGCATCGAAAGAAAAAGGCGTTTCATCATCTATCATCATATCTACAGCATAGTGATTTGCTGGCAGGAGTGATGAAAAAAGAGTATGCGTGATGACCTGATGCTCATCAGACTGTGAAAAATCATAATACCACAGATTCTTTCTCTGACCGATATACAATAGTAGCGATGCCGGGAGAAGGTGATGCATCCACAATGACTTGTATAAAGATATCTTATCTGTCTGCATGATACGACAAGATCATGCGATCATCATCAATATATCCACCACCAACACACCTACTCTTACATTCGTAAACGATCATGGTCCAGTGATAACATAGATCGTGTCTGGCTGAGATTTTTGATAAAGATCAATGACTACTTGTGGTAAAACAGTATCAATAGCAGCAAATGGCACTATCGTCTGACCAAGAGCAGAACATATCAGGACACGATCTAGTCCAAGGTGCATAAACATATAATCAAACAATAAAGAATAAATGACATATATCATGAAGAATATCACACAAAACATCTATAAGGAAACATAGCGACAAGTCAACACAAGAAGCATCAGAGAATGGGTATTTTTGGTATGAAAGAGTAAATAGAGTATACTAGAGATATACTTTGTCCATCTCTTCTTCATGATCAGCAACACACCTTCATCTTTATATCAAAAGATAAGACAGCATCTACCGCTATTGCTCAGTATTTTTGCTATAGTAGTATTTGTCACTGCAGGAGATCATGCCTTTGCCCAAGGAGTAACAGATGCCACTGCAGATGCCGGTAGTGATATATTTGACAGTATCAAGATACTACTAGGAGTCATACTCAATATCATCTATATCATCATATGGCCAATACTCGTACTGGCAGGCACTGCCATGGACAATACTCTCATCTATGGCTGATTTATCAACCTCGATAAACCGCTGTTTCTGCTACGAAATATATCGAGAACATTCGCAAACTTCCTCCTCGTTGCCATACTCATCACCGAGATTATCAAGATGGCAAGTGGCGAAAACGTTGATAAAAAAAAGATAGTCATCAATCTTGTTATTGCCGGTATCGGCATCAATGCAAGCCGATTTGTCTTGGGTGCATTACTCGATGTATCGACGGTGGCTACCTATGGCATCGGTGCTCTACCGATGACGACACTAAATCAGGTCCGTCAGGAGAAGATGCCTATCATGATGATCCACTCCTATCTCAATCTTTCGACCGATGATAGCGACACTCCCACTACTCCATGAAACACCACAGCAGATGATGATATAACGACCTCATTATTGAAGTATAATAGTTTTATAAACAATCATGTATATTATTCACGATGATCAGTCACTATACCGACCTGTGAAGTCCATAAGGGATATATTATCGGTGCAACACAATACCCATATGTACTAGATAAACATGGCAAACCAATGAGTGGGATAAACTTCGCCAATACCTGTGCCCCATGAAAATCGAGCAATTGTGAACACCTCTATTGTGCACTCTGACCGACTATAGCTATCGATCTCAAAGACTTCGAGACACACAAAAGAGCGATACTCTATGATAGCATCCAAGCAAGTATAGATAACGATATAAATGTAAATGCCAAAGAGAACGAAATCAATAAGCGTATCAATCATGAAGTATCAATCATCCTCGATCACATAGCCTCAAGCGGTACATGTAATGACATGACAGGCACATACAGCACTATCAGTAAAAATGATATAGAAAAACTCATGAGTAGTGCTATCGGCACCAACATCAATGACAAAAACAAGAAAGTCTGTGGTCAAACTATCAATAATGTCGCATCAGCATCAAGCCTCATGGCGATCATTAGTGGCGATAGTCGCATGCAAGGACAATGATGACTCTTTCTCGAAGAGTTGATGGAAAAGTCACAATGACTTGTCTGACCATTGGTCACGATCTATATATCCATCTTGGATTTCTCCAATATAACATCAGTATCCGATACGATGAAAGATACGACAAGTGTGGGCGTCATCATAGAGTTTATCATGAAAGCGGTAGCTGCCATCTTTATGATCATACCGCTCATCACTCTCGCACTAGTCCTACTGATGAGAGTATGAATACTTCGAGCGATTATAGCATTCTCACCATTTATCGTCGTATTACGAGTTTTCAAAGAAAGCGGTATAGTATCAAGTATATCAGGAAGCACAGAAAGCTATACAAGTGCCAAGGCAGTTATATGACTTATCTTCGCTCCTGTCGTACCAGTCTTCGCTCTGGGGATAGGCATGATCATCATACAGACGCTCCAGCTCCGTATGCATGAGTGACTCGGCGAATCACAGAGTACTCGAGGGTTCTTGGGAGTAAACTTCCAAGCAAGCTGAGTAGGCGACAACAAAGATGATAACAACGAAACATGTGCTGACTTCTGGTGACTCACCGAGATGTGTTATGATACTGGTAGCGATACGGAGACTGGATCTATCTATAATGATCTCTTCGGATGGATCATACTCAATATACTCGCTATAGGTATCATGCGAGCGATTGTAAAAGCATCCTTTGCCGCAAGCTCGATCACATCCAGCATAGCAAACAAGACGCTCGATATGGGCAAAAACCTACTCTGATCTATACCTCTCATTCCTATACCAGGCACATGAGGTGCCAAACTCAGTGCCAGTAGTCTTCTCAAAGTGCCCGATACGATTAGCAATGTAGCAAGTAGTAAGTTCAATCAAATCACTACCGCAGGAGAACGCTCACTACAAGAACTAGAAGAGAAGATGAACAACAAACTATGAAATAACACAACAAGCAATGCATGAGCTACCAGTATCTTTTGATCTCTCTCAGGGAAGACAAAGACAAGTATAGCAACTGAGTTAAATAGCAAAAACCTCGGTAAATCTAGTGAGATAAAAAACATCATCCAAACTAAAGCTAAAGAAAACAGTGAGAGTACGGACGACTTAATAACATCTATCAATAATATGAATAATGAACAGTTAGAAGAGTTTATCAAAGAACTCGAATGAGTAAATCAAGCAAAGAAAACAGCCTTAACAGACATAATTCAAAAAGAGAGGAAAGTAAATGATATAGACAATAAAATGAAAAGCTATGTAATCGATAAAAAAGTGGCGAATATGGAGCAAGCAAAAAAGTTCTTAAGCGAGTTTAATACAACCGAAAACAAAGACTTAATAGATAATAATAGAAGTAGCTTCACGATATCAAACTGACCAGTAGAGATAGAATGATCTGATCAAGTATTAATGTACGATGACATAAACAAAGAGTTTACCATCTCTGATAAACCATCTACAACTACTACATGAACAAAACCGATTGATCCAAATGCATCAGTAAATTAAACCAATTACCAGCACCAATTAATCATGTCACTCACACGTCGTCTCACAATCATCACCACTTTCATCATCTGCACATTGTGTTTGTCAGATAGTGTTTTTGCAGCATGAAACGATACGATGCTGACCAAAGACATTGTTGATGTATTAAATATCATACTCCAGCTCCTTTCATGGTTGCGAATACCTTTCGCCAGTATTGCAGGAGCATTGATGACCAATACGATGGTCTACGGAGACTTCCTCAATCTAGGAAAGGTACTCAGACTGATATGGGGCATATCACAGACATTTGCAAATTTTGTAGCGGTAGCTGTGTTTATGTATACTATTGTGACAAGTATTATAGAAAAAGACTTGGATTTCAGTAAAATATCCAAAACCATACTAGGCCTCATCAAAGGGATTATATTAGCAAATATGAGCTTCTTCTTGATCGGAGCATTGATAGATGTAAGTACCGTAGCGACAATAGCAGTCTGATCATTTCCATCGACCTATATGAGTACGATGCCACAACTAAGAGAAGAGATCATCACAAATATCAAAAGCGTTAATAATAAGAAAATGAGTATAGACTTATCTAAAGAACGAGATTCAGGCAATATGATCACGCACGATGATGGCAAAGTAAATACCATGACTGAGGACGAAATCATGGATACTATCATGCCCCGTGAGAATAGCATGTCGTGACCGCTAATCTATATCGGTGCCTATGTTCTCAAAGCTAGCAATCTTTCTAGTATAGATGCACAAACATCCACCTCTGACATCCTCCTGCTCTTACTCACCAGAGTATGAATCATCCTACTCTTCACGGTAGCATTGATTATGTTGATAGCTATAAATCTCTATAGAATCATATCGATACGATTTCTCATCTGTCTCGCTCCTCTCCTGGCAGTCATGCAAAGCGGTGACCGAATGTGAAAGGGCGAAGAATTAGCATGATCAATCTTAGAAAATTTTAGCGTAGAAAATGTCATCAAGATAATATTTGCACCTGTCGTCAGTACTGCTCTGATAGGCATACTCCTCATACTAGTCGTGACGATGGATAGCGTTATCCAATCAAATAACATTAGCATAAACGATACTATCTCTGTAAAGCAAGAAAGCAATGGAGCATCAACGATAGCAGGGATGAATATGTTTTCTACTACTATCGAATGAGATCTCTTCGGTGATAGCAACAATGGCGATAGAGTAAAAAATGTATTCAGTGATCTGCTCATGTTTGCTATCACGATCGGACTCCTTCGAGGGATGATATGGGGTATCAGCAAGTACAGTGAGCCAGGTATCTGAGGAGCAGCCATCGGCAAGATGAAAGATCTATCATCGCAACTACTCGGCTCTATACCGATCATACCAATAGGTGGTGGCAAAAGTATAGGTACGAGTAGTGCGTATAAATGGTGAAGAGATAAGATAAGTGAAATAAAAGATACAATAGATATAAAAAATAAATGATCTGAAGGTTTGGATAAACTTGAAAATAGTTTAAGATCAACTGTATGACTAGAGCAAGTTATGCCGGCGAGAGAGAGACAATATTTCAATACATTTACCAATAAAGCACAAAGGGGTAATTTTATATACAACAGCGAATGACTCCAAGAATATAGGAAAGTATTAAAGAATACAAAGCTCGAGCAATACCATAAAGACAACCCATCTATAAGCATAGGCAAGATAAATACTACTCTATGAAATAGCATACAGTCATATCTGCAAGCCGTCGCTGACAACAAAGAATACCAAAGAAGCCGATGAACAAAACCGATCAATCTCTCGCAATGGGAAAAAGACGATACGGTACAGACATATATTGATCGCAACTACAAAGTCAAAAAAGGTAATGAAGAATTCTTCGAATCGCTCTATGAAGATATATGATGAGATAGAGAGAAACTCAAAGAGGCGAAGAGCGGCAAAAGTCCTGGATCATTCTTCTGGGATGAGAAAGTGAGACGAAAAAAACAAGAAAATACTCTGTAATAGAGTACATCAACGAAATACATCGAAATGTATCGACGATATATGGTTATACAGTATAGGTATAATCCATATATTCTGATTTATAAAGTCAGTAGAGTATAATACAAAGTCTCATGGCATCGATCATGAGATTTTTTATTGCGATCACCGAGGAAACTCACTATACTAGGAAAGCTTTATACCATACTACACATAATGTCACTAAAACTCTATAATACTCTCTCTCGCTCTCTTGAAGAATTTGTCCCTATCGATCCAAGCAATGTGCGTATCTACTCCTGTGGTCCTACCGTCTATGGAGCACCACATATCGGGAATATGCGTAAGTATTTCATCGATGATCTCCTCAAGAATACCATCAAGCACATCTGTGGCTATCCAACGACTCATGTCGTCAATATCACGGATGTCGGACATCTCACTGGAGAGAACGAAGGCGATGCCGACCATGGCGAAGACAAGATGGAAAAATGAGCTCGTAGAGAATGACTCACTGCTCGAGATGTCGCGAAGAAATATGAAGAAGTATTTCATGAGAACTGCCGCACTCTCCTCCTGGATGCATTTGACATCACCCCTCGTGCCACCGATCATATCGCCGAGCAGATAGCGATGATAAAACAATTGGAAGATAGATGATATACCTATACGATAGCAAATGATGGAATCTACATGGACACCAGCACTATAGAAAGCTATGGGCAACTCATGTGACCTCATTATAAAGAACATATTGCCTGACTGCAATCAGGAGCGAGGATAGACGATGAAGGCAAGAGAAGTGCAACAGATTTCGCTCTCCGAAAGTTCAATACCACAGGGAAGAAGAGAGATATGGAACGAGAGAGCCCTCGATGAGTCGGCTTTCCTGGTCGACATATCGAATGTAGTGCTATGAGTATCAAATACCTCGGGACACATTTTGACATACATACAGGAGGTATCGATCATATCCCCGTCCATCATAGCAATGAGATAGTCCAGTCAGAGTGTAGCTGTGCAGAGCATCCATGGGTAAATTATCGGATCCATTATCAGTTTCTCAATATCAATGGACAAAAGATTAGCAAATCATTAGGCAATGTCATAACACTCCAAGATGTTTTTGATAAGTGATACACTGCACAGGACATTCGTTATTTCTTCTTCCAAGCACATTATAGATCATTCCAAGACTTTACTCGAGAACATCTCGAAGCAGCAAGTAAGTGAAGAAAAAAACTAAGACTAGTATCAGATGCATGATACCCTTATGCAGAAGTTACTGCAACACTTCTCAACGATCTCAATACAGCAGCATTCTTGGCAGAGTTGCATAAGCATGGGATATCAGAGAAGTTAAATAGCATCTATAAGCTCTATACATCAGATGAAGAACGCATTATCACTATGCCGATCAATATACAAGAACTAGCAGAACAACGCCGACAAGCAAAAGCAAATAAAGACTATATAAAAGCTGACGCCATCAGAAAGCAAATCAATGAAGCATGACGAGAAAGTCACGACAGCAAAGAATGATATATATTACAAAAGTTATAAAATCTCTTGCATCACTAGAGTAAAGTACCTATATAATATAAGGATATTTTATCTATTTCTCCATATAGTATGGCAACAAAAAAAAGTGAAGCAGATAGCTCAACACTCAGTCAAGCATTCCTCTACTTAGATAATCATGAGGAAGTATATCACTTCTTGGGTGGTCTACTGACATCAGAAGAAATGAATGATCTACAACAAAGGCTCGATATAGCAGCGAGGCTTATCTTCGGTCACTCCTATGTCTCGATCCAAGAAGCATTAGGCGTCTCATCGACCACTGTTGCGAGAGTTGCTAAGTCTCTCAAAAATCATCCCTGAGCATACGAATCGGTCATCAAACCGATGTATCAAACTACAGAGAAATAGAAACGATCTTATGTCTCGATGTATGACCATGTATGATCTCCACATGACTTCTAGCAATAGAGAAGAAATTTGCCAATAACACAATTAATGCATCATTTGCCTGTCCGTCGATAGGCCTCTCACGAATCCACGCATGATATATCGTTTTTCATCGCATATCGATCTCTTGTGTCAGCAAGGGTCATTTTTTTGATCCTGGATGTATATAGACAGAGATATTCATATCCTTATATATTATAAATGATCATTCTCACATGCATCATCATGACAGTGTTTATGAGCAGTACTATGATGTGTATCGCAGTGTCTCGTACGATGGAGTCGATATTCACCCAAAGCGATCAAGATACCAGCACCGATAGTCCCAAGCACTAACCAAAGCATACTATGCTCATCATGATGCTCTTCGCCGATATGATCGGACATCTCCTCTATCGTCACTAGACCAGCGATGATATGGATAATAACATGATATACTACTGGCACATAAGTACAAAGAAACTTCTGCCAGACACGATATGCATATTTCTCTCTCAACCAACCTGCTAGCAACACAATTAGCCAGTACGAAGTATGCAATACGCCAATGATTGTCAGGAGGTTCGTCTGCGGAAACTCTCTAAAAATAAGCAAAACAAATACAACTTCAATAAAGACAAAAAGTAAAAGATGTTGCATA
>JACCDN010357966.1_pt1 | contig 15349 bp, 16 predicted proteins | sample 7441691 | NCBI WGS metagenome assembly JACCDN01 (sample SAMN15323439, study PRJNA562643) | freshwater metagenome | isolation source: river surface water | place: USA:Blue River Watershed | collected 2017-08-16
CCAGGGTGACGCCTTCAACCCGTGTGACCGTGAGAACGTCGCCCGTTTCCTCATCGGTTCCGCGCTCGAGGGGCTCGCCTTCTGTGGTAGCATCCATCCCCTCATCCATCGCCACGCTCGCCGGTGGCGCGAGCTCCATCCTGCGCCGGCGGCCTGAACGCCTCGCCCTCCGTTATGCGGAGGGCGCTTTTTGTTCGAGGGCGATGGTCTCGTCGACGAGCCGTTCGATCCAGCGCAGCCCGCGCTTCCACGTCTCCACGGATTCCGGATCGATCCCGAGCGGGGCAAGGAGCGCTTTCGGCTCCATCGAGCCGCCATGGGCCAGGAATTGCGTATAGCGGTCGCGAAACGTTTCCGGATGCGTGGAGGATTGCTCGTACAGGCAACAGGTCAGCAGCTCGCCGAACGCGTATGCGTACACGTAAAACGGCGTATGGAAAAAATGCGAGATATAGCTCCACCAGCGCCGATATCCGGGGGTCAGCTGGACCGCATCCCCAAAGAGGGGCGCGTGCACGGCTTCCCAGAGTTGGTGGTACTGCTCTGGCGTCGCGAATCCGTGCTGGCGGACATGGGCGTGGGCGCGCTGCTCAAAGCGATACAGCGTGACCTGGCGGAAAACGGTCGCGAAGATGCTCTCCACCTTACGGGCGCACAAGGCTTGCCGGTCTTTATCCGACGGCAATTCGCGGCGCAGCGTATCAAAGACGAGCATTTCCCCGAAGACGCTGGCGGTCTCCGCGAGCGTGAGGGGCGTATCGAACTGCAGGTACCCGTTCGGCCGTGCGAAGGAGGCGTGGAGGGCGTGCCCCAGCTCATGCGCCAAGGTCAGCACGTCACTCACGTTCCCTTGGAAATTGAGAAAGACATACGGGTGATGGTCGGCGGAAACGTACGAGCAGAAGGCTCCGCCTCGTTTTCCGGGCGCCGGTTCCGCGTCAATCCAGCCCTTGTCGAAAAAGTGGCCTGCCTGTTCCGCGAACGCCGGGGAGAAGGCGTTAAACGCCCGGAGGACGATCTCTTTCGCTTCGCCGAACGTGTACGTCCGCTCAACCTCGTTGAGTGGGGCGTAGCGGTCGTAGTCGGCGAGCCGTTCAATTCCAAGCTTCTTGCCTTTCCAGGCGTAATAGCGCTGGAATAGGCCCGTTTCGCTCTCGACGGCCTGTGCGAGCGCTTCCACGGCAGTGGCCGTGGTCTCGTTTGCGAGGTGCCGTCCTGCCTCTGGGGAGGGGAAGCGTCGGTACCGGTCCAGCGTTTCCTTGTTCTTGATGAGGGTCGTGTAGATGAAGCTCCGGCGCTGCTCTTCCTCTTGCAGGCCTTCCGAAATCGAGCCGGCCGCCGCGGCCCGGGTGTCGCGTTTCGTCTGTGAGAGGTCATGGAGCAAGTCGGTCAACGTGCGCTGTTCCCCGCCGTGTTGGAACAGCTTGGTGCTGTCTTCCTGTTCGAACAGGGTCGCGAAGGCCTCGCCACCCGTCTGCTGCAGGTCGGCGACGAGCTGCTCCTGCGCTTCTGCCAGATGGTGGGGCTTGCCGGCGAGGATCTTCTCGAGCACGTGGCGGTACGACTGTGTTTCTGGGGCGGACAGCAGCGTTTTCAGGCTCGCTTCCGGCAGTTGGGCCAATTCCAGATCCACCCACAGGAGCTCGCGTTCGATCGCGACCGCCCGTTCGCGCATCCGGCGTTGGAATCCCTCGCGTTCCGCCTCCCGCGTATCCATCGCATGGCGCAGCGACGCGAAGACGACGGGCTTGCTCAGCGTCTGCAGCGTCGCCTCATATCGTGTCAGGAGATCTTTTACGTCTGCCGCCCCCTGTTGCGCCAATTTCCCTTTATGGGCCGCGATGAGCGCGTCCGCCTCTTGCTTGGCGCGACGGAACGAAGCCTCGATGGCCGGATCTTCAGGCGAGAGGAACAGGTCCGTCAGGTCCCAGCGGGGGAGGATGTTCATAAAAAGAGGTTTTTTTGAGTATGGAGGGAAAGAAGGGAGCGCGCAAGCGCGTGTGATTGACCGGATTTACTCCAACGGAGTATGGTTTGGGGGCTCGCGCCCAAGGTGCCGCGCGTTCGCGAGAGCGCTCAACCGACCGAAGCGAGACCGCGAACAGAAACGAGGGAAAGATAATCAGATTTTTACGAAGATTATTGCAAAGCTATGCCACACCTACCTGAAAACAGCGCCGTGCCCGTCGTAACCTTCAAGACGCGCGTCCGCGATGAGAGCGTTGAGGGACCGAATCCGTTTCGTTGGCAGGACGTGACGTCGGAGGAGGTGTTCAAAGGGAAAAAGGTGGTGGTGTTCTCGCTGCCGGGGGCGTTTACGCCAACCTGCTCGTCGACGCACCTGCCGGGGTATGAGGCGGCGTACGAGGAGTTCAAGAAGCTTGGCGTGGATGAGGTGTATTGCCTCAGCGTCAACGACGCTTTCGTGATGTTCCAGTGGGGCAAGGCCCAGGGCGTGGAGAAGATCAAGCTCCTGCCAGACGGCAACGGCGATTTCACCCGCGGCATGGGGATGCTCGTGAAGAAGACGAACCTCGGCTTCGGCGACCGTTCCTGGCGCTACAGCATGTTCGTCGAGGACGGGACCATCAAGAAGCTCTTCGTCGAACCGGGCTTCACCGACGACTGTCCGACCGACCCGTTCGAGGTGAGCGACGCGCATACGATGCTCGAGTACCTGCGGGGGCAGAAATAGGATCCGTCTATCACAAAAGAGCCGACCGGCTCTTTTGTGATAGACTGAGTCCATCAAGCCTATGTCCGAACGTCCTCTCCACCGTGAAATGGAATATGTGCAGGCATGGGAGCATTTTTCCCCGTTGCTCGAGGAATTCCTGACGACGCCCGCCGCAGAGCTTCCTTGCGATCTGCGGACCACGGATTGCGAGATCCTCCAAGCCTGCCTGGCGGACAGGCGCCCTATCCCGGGGAGGAGACTGAGTCCCGGCCTATGGCTCTACCTGCTGCAGCGCTTTGGCGCCGCGCGTACAGGAGTAAGCCCCACCCAGCAGTTGGCTTGGGCGGAGATCCTGTTCGAAGAGGGCTTCCTCTTTGACGGCGTTTTTCTGAACAAATCATTCCCATATCGGGACCGGGCCGCATTCCATCTCGACGCGCTGAAAAAGCAGGGATTCGCCTTTGACGAGATTGAGGGCTATCAAGAGTGGTTCCTGCGCCTCTTCGTGGAGGCCATCAAAAACGGGGAGCTGATGTATTTGCACGAGGCTCCAAGGCGCTTAGCGACACTCGCCCCTCTTTTTGAGGATCTTGAAGCGCGTCGGCCGATTGAACAAACCCGTTTTCGAGATGATATTTTTGCTGCCGTCTATCAATCTACCCTCTTCTGGGTCCCGACGCGGTTAGGAGGGGAAGACCCATACATGTCCGATGATTGGGCCCGCCAGCGCGTTTTTCTTGGAGGCAAGCGGCGATGATTGGGGCATTCGGAAATAAGAAAACGCCCAGATCGGGCGTTTTCTTATTTGGCGAGTTTCGCGAACCGTTCCTCCGCCTTCCCCCAGTTCACCGTCGTGAACCAGTTTTGGATGTAAGCCTTTCGATCCGACCCAAAATCGATGAAATACGCATGTTCATACACGTCGAGCACGAGCACCGGCATGCAGCCCCAAATGCCGCCCTGGTGGTGGGCGTCGCAATTGTAGATCCGGAGATCTTGCGCCTGCACGTCCCAAGCCAGCACGACCCACCCGCGCGCAGCCATTCCGCAGGCCGTGAAGAAGGCGACGAACGCCTCCCACGAGCCATGGGCCTTGACGAGGGCGGCCTTGAGCGCGCCTTCCGGAACGGTCCCGTCACCGTCGAGGGTGTCGAAATAGTACTCGTGCAAGTACGCGGCGTTCACGGCGAAGGCTTCGCCGCTCTTGAGGCTGCGCAATTCGGAAAAGGTCTGGTTCGCCGTCGAGACGTCAGCGCCCTGTTCGAGGGCCGCCAATTTTGTGCGAATTTCGTTCGCCTTGGCGACGTAGCCGGCGTAGAGCTTGTCGTGGTGGATCGCTAAGGTTTTGTCGGAAATCTGGCCCGCCTGCGCCACCGGAAGGGGTTTCGCGTCCATAGGATAGGGAAAAATGCTAGGGGATTACGCCTCCGTTGTAACAAGGTTGGGGAGGCTTGGCAAAGCTTGCCAGCCGTGGTCGGCCTACCTATCATGAAGGTATATGAATCTCTTCCGCTCTCCGGCCGCCCTGTTTGCGGCGGCCGCCCTGTGTGCGACCTTGGGTGCCGGTTGTTTCACGCGCGCCCCCGAAACCGTCCCGCCTTCTGTCGATCAGGCCTCGACAGGCCTCCGCGGGATCGTCGCGGGTGACGCGCTCGTCCTTGAAGAGCCGGCCGGAATCATCGCTGGCAAGTTCCAGGCGGGTCCGCTCGAACGGCGCGTAAACGTTCAGTCCTTCACGATGGGGCAGTCTTCTGACGCATCTTGGGAACTCGGTAACGCCGCGAATGCCAAGCTTGCGACCGGCTCCTGGTCGAAAGGCGGTCTCCGCACGGCTCATCCGTTTTTCCTCCCCGCTGTCTTCGATGCAAAAAGCCGTCCGGTTGATGACGCGGCGCTCCTTTGGCTCGCCCAAGAGGAGTATCGAGAACTTAAGGCTACGTCCGGCACGACCATCGACTTGCGCGTCACGGCCCTCCCTGAATGGGCGGCCCGCTTCAAGGTGCACGCGCCCGCCAATCGCGGCTTCACGGCTTTTTCTCGCCTCATGTCGGAAGCGGACCAGGCCCGCCAAGATCTTCCGTACGCGAAGCTCGAGTCCGTCGGTGAGCGCGCGCTCCTCGTGAATGGCAAGGAGCTGCAAGTGCCGGTCCTCCGCGTCCGTAATTGGTATGGGACCTTCGAGGTCCTGGACCGCGCTGACAACCCGCTCGTCCTCTCGTTTACGCTCGATCCCAAGGTCGCCAAGAATCGCCTCGACGTCACGACCGGCGATGGCCTCGAACTGGCTAAGCTCGTCAATTATCGAGTGAAGGAAATCGTGTTCTCTGGCAGATAGCGAATAAAGACATGGCCCAAACAGGCCATGTCTTTCATTTTAGCCATGAAAAAATCCGGTCGACGCCCATCGTGGGCGCATCGGACCGGAGGGTATGGTATCCGCACCTCTTCGCAACGGCCTTATTCTCGGGGAAAGTTCCTAGGTTCTGGTATCGCGGGCGGAATTCCGGCCGAGTGCCGGCTCACTGACCCTCGCGGTGACCCCAAGGGGAATTGAACCCCTGTTCGCGGTGTGAAAAACCGCCGTCCTAGCCGCTAGACGATGGGGCCGTACCCTCGAACTGTGAAGTTCGTCGGGAATGAGGTAAATTTATCCAGAAAAAGGCCAATCTGTCAAGGATTGGCCGTCGTCAGACCGTATTTCTCGCTGAAATGAGGGAAAGCGTCTTGTGCCTTCCGGTGTTCGGCTATGTTGCTCCGGCGGACCAAGACAGCCAGTGGGACAGATGTCGATAAAAGTAGAGCGTGTCGCGTAACGGTCGGAGTAGCTCAACCCGCGCCTTAGCCTCTTGGACCGCTTCCGGCAGGTCCGCCCCTTGGAGGGCGCGCCAGGGCAGGTCAGCCTCACGGCGAGCCTTCTGGAGGTCTGACCAGGCCTCTACGTACAAGGCTTCGATCCGCTGGATGGCGGGTTCGAGCGCATCCTCCTCTTGCTTGTGTGCAAGCGCCCCATGGAAAAGCGCCTTATCGGCGGCGGTGAGCGTCTTCGCCTCATCGACCTGGGCTCGAAACCGCTCTTCCGAAACCGGCGGATACAGGAACCAGCTCACCGCTCGCAGATAGAGCCGTGTCTCCGCCCGGGTCGCATGGGGAAGGGGAGTCTTCCCTTCGGCGTAGTGCGTGAGGTCGTCCATCAGGAACGCTTCTGCCGGCCACGGGTTACAATCCATCACGTCGCGGCAGAGGTCGCCCTGGGCGCGCGTCGCCAGGTACGCGTTGACCTTGTCGATCGTAGGGATGTGTTCAGGTGCGGGCGTCATAGAGGAAACGTTTCGTCCAGCCTGGATCGACGCGTACGTCCAGTTCCAGGAAGACCTTCTTACCCATCGACATTTCCAGTTCCTTGCGGGCGTCCATCCCGATCCGCTTGATCATGCTCGCGCCCGCTCCGATGAGGATTTTCTTGTAGCGTTCTTCGGTCGTCCAGATATGGGCCGTGACGCGTTCAGTGTGCTCTGAGGCTGCCGTAATCTCTTCTACTTCCACTTTTGTGCTGTACGGCAGCTCCTGCCGTAAGCGTAAGAACACCTTCTCGCGGATGATCTCCTCGATCCAGTCCTTATGCGAAAGGTCCGTCAGCTGAAGTGGGGGATAGAACCATTCACCTTCCGGCAACAGATCGAACAGGGTATCCAGGACGTAATTCAGATCTTGGCGACGCAACGCCGAGATCTTCATGGTCTGCTGTTGTCCGACATCAATATTGAGGACGTCCTCCATGTACGGACGTTGCTCCTCGGTGAGATCGCACTTGTTGATGAGCAGGATCACGGGCATGTTCAGCCGTTTCAAGAGGTCCTGCAAGTACACCTCCTCCGCCCCCGGCGGACGCGTCGGGTCCACCACGTATAAAATCGCCTCAATCCCCTCCAGCTGCTCTTTCACAAGGGAATTCAAGCGCTGCGACAGCGCGTCTTGCTTCAGGAAGATCCCCGGCGTATCGACGAACACGATCTGTCCCCGCTCCTCATCCGTCACGATCCCTCGCACCGGCAGCCGCGTCGTCTGCGGCTTTGGCGTGACAATCGCAACCTTGCTGCCTACCAAGGCATTCAAAAGCGTCGATTTCCCCACATTCGACCGTCCGACCAAAACGACGAACCCACTTTTCCGAGAAGGCGCTGACATGGCGGTAGCCTACCAAAGAAGAGCCTAGCTTTGCTAGGGGTAACGGTGGATCTCCCGGCAAAGCCGGGAGATCCACCGTTATTTTAAAATCTAACCAAAACCTTTCCCTCCCCCCCTGTAGATCCCCTGGCGGGGTACCCGTTTTTTCGGCGAGAGTGTGTGAGCTTCCATCCCGGGAACAAGTTGCGAGTTCTCGAGCCGAAAAAACGGGTACCCCGCCAGGGGATCGGCCCTCGAAGCGGGAAAGGGCCGGCCGTGGGGCGCAGCCCCACCCCCTCTGCCGGGAGGCACCCCCTCCCTTGACGGGAGCCATATATTGCTATATTCTCCTGAGTATTATGAAAGCCAATACCCATCCGACGTATTACGCCACCGCGAAGGTTCTCTGTGCCTGCGGCAACACGTTCAGCGTCGGTTCCACCAAGGAAGATATTCGCATCGAATTGTGCGACAAATGCCACCCGTTCTACACGGGTCAACAGAAGCTAATTGACACCTCCCGCCGCATCGAAAAGTTCGCCGAAAAGAAGGCGAAGCAGGCCGGTGCCACCGTCGGTGGCAAGAAGGTCAAGGCCGAAAAGCGCGCCGCGCAAAAGGAAGCCAAGAAGACCGTCCAACAGTCCGAGGCTTAGCGTTGCAAAAACGACGTTTCCCGATCGGGACGTCGTTTTTGATTATCCCGTGTCGTTTTCTTCCCTCCTATGACTATCCAAGCCCTCCTCACCGCGGCCACCGAATCCCTGAAAGCCGCCCACGACGCCGAGCAGATCCTTGCGGACCCGGCGTTGTTTAGCGACCAGAAGCGCATGAAGCAGGCGGCCCAAGCCTATGGCCACGCCAAGGAAAAAGCCCAGGCCGCCCAAGTCTTTTTGCAGGCCGAACGGGCGCTTGCGGACGTTCGTGAAGCCGCCGCTTCTGAGGATGCCGATTTACGGGCTATGGGCGAAGCGGATCTCGAACGCGTCCAGGCCGAACGCCTGGCTGCCGCCGAAGCCTTCGAACGCGCTCTTGTCCCGCCCGATCCGCACGATACGAATGACGTCATCATGGAAATCCGTGCGGGCGCTGGAGGCGATGAGGCGGCGCTTTTTGCTGCCGAACTCCTTCGTATGTACGTCCGTTTTGCAGAAATGCGCGGTTGGAAGGTCCATCTCCTCGACGAATCGAAGAACGAGCTGGATGGGTACAAGGAAGTCACCTGCTCGATCGCCGGAAATGGGGCCTATGGCTGGCTCAAGTACGAATCCGGCGTGCATCGGGTCCAGCGTGTTCCTGCGACGGAAAAGCAAGGGCGAATCCACACCTCAACCGTTACGGTTGCGGTTCTCCCGGAGATCGAGGAATCGGAAATTACCATCGATGCGAAAGACCTCCGAATCGATACCTTCTGTGCGGGTGGGAAAGGCGGCCAGTCCGTCAATACGACCTATTCCGCGGTTCGCATCACGCACATCCCTACGGGGACGGTCGTGAACTGTCAGGACGAGCGGTCGCAGGTGCAAAACCGTGAGCGCGCCATGACGATCTTGCGCGCGCGCCTGTGGGAGGCCGAGGAGATCCGCAAGCGGGCCGCCCTCGATGCCGAGCGTCGGGCCCAGATCGGGAGCGGCGACCGTTCCGAAAAGATCCGCACCTATAACTTTCCCCAGGACCGCCTCACGGATCACCGCATCAAACAGTCGTGGCACCAGTTGCCGCTGATCCTGGGCGGGGCCATCGAGACGATGATCCTGGCCGTGAAATCGGGAAAGAAGGGGAACGAGGAAGAGGAGGAATAAGGATGAAAAAAAAGACCGCCTGCACGTCCTGCGTGGGGCGGTTTTGCGTCAGCGGGTTGAGGTTGGCTTCTTGATGGCCGGTCGGCTCTGCGCTTCCAAGTAGGTGTCCGGAGGCGTGAACTCGAAGGTCTCGAGGTCATAGACCCGCGCCCAGCCGGAAGTCGGGTCTTCGGGCAGGTGCCCCTGGATCACGATCGGATTGTGCACGGCCGCGATCACCTGATGACCTTGGGCGGCGAGCTTGCGGAACAGACGAACCAGGTCGTAGCAGCTGCGGGGCGAGAGGGCCGCGTCCGGCTCGTCGAGGAGGAATAGGGTTGATTGCGCAATTTTCGCCTTTCCCAGGCCCTCGAGGATATGGCGGTTCGCTTGCCCATGACTCATCTTGAGGGCCGCCATCTGGAGAGAAAGGCCGCCTTGCTCATCAGGTGCGATGTCGGTGCGGTAGCGCTGGCCGTCGCGTTCGAAGTCGCGTGCCCAGAGGTGGAAGTCGTTCCGGTCCGAGAAGGGCGCTATGATCGTCCTGGCCTCCTCCTGCGTAATGCCGATGGACTGCCAGAGCTTGTCTTGTGTCTCCGGCCGGGTCGTAATGGCCCGAATGAGCTCGATCAGGGTACTCTTTCCAGCCCCTTGGTCGCCCACCAGGAGCGTGACCGGGTCCAGGAAGTGAATGATCTGCGGCCCCATGAGCGTTCGAAAGGGGCGCATGAAGATGAGTCCTTCGAGCATGGAATAGGTCTCCTCGTTTTAGGAAGGGGCGCGTACAAGGCTCGATGGTACATGATGGCGAACCTTTCCGTTTTTGTCAACGGTTTCGTATACTGCCCGCATATGCCCCCACGCCCATCGATGCAAAGCCTCGGTTCCACGGTCGGCAAGCGCCTGTTTGGGACCGCGAATAGCTCCGTCATTCAGCGTAAAATCAAGTCCCTCGACAAGGCGGCGCTGTCTTCGGCATTAAAGGCGCAGGGGATTAAGGGCGGGATGACGGCGCGTAAAATCGCCGATGTCCTCACCGGAAAGGCTTCCTCAGGCTCGACGCGCCACTTGGGCGGGACCATTCGTGCCCTGCAGGACATGGGGGTGACCGTCGATAAAGACACGAAGATGGGAACGATCATGGCTGAAAGCACTAAGCGGGCACAGCAGGATGAGTCGTATAAGGCGACGGGGAGCGTCCGGCCTAGCGCCCTGAATCTGGGCGCGAACGCCTCGCTTGGTTCGCGCATCGCGGCATCTAAGCTCGCGAGCGAAGGTGGGGAGCAGAGCCAAAAACCGCTCGAACAAGCCCGCTCAATCAAGGAGATCCGCGAAACGCTGCGCGCCTTGGGGATTCGTGACCCAAAGATGCCGCGGCCCGGATTTGGAAGGGCCGCTCCACCATCGCGACCACCGGAAGAATAGAAGGTATGGGGGATTTGCCCTCCGTTCACCCATTTCTTAGGATGGAATGGCTATGAACGTGCGCTTGGACCCCTCCTGGAAAGCCTTGCTCGCCGATGAGTTTGCGAAACCCTATTTCAAGGAGCTGACGGATTTCGTGCGGCAGGCGTACGTAACATCCGTCGTTTATCCTGCTCCTACGAATATCTTTCGCGCACTTGATTTATGCCCCGTTGACCAGGTCCGCGTCGTGATCTTGGGGCAGGACCCGTACCACGGCCCACGCCAGGCCCATGGGCTCTCGTTTTCGGTGGCTGAAGGGGTCCGTCCGCCGCCTTCGTTACAGAATATCTTTAAGGAATTACAAAGCGATCTGGGGATCGCTCCGCCCGTTTCCGGGGACCTGACCAGGTGGGAGTCGCAAGGGGTCCTTTTATTAAACGCCTCGCTCACGGTGGAGGCGGGAAAGCCGAATTCCCATCAGGGAAAGGGGTGGGAACAATTTACGGACGCGATCATCAAGCGTCTCGCAGAAACCAAAGAAGGGTTGATCTTCATCTTGTGGGGAAAATTCGCCCAACAAAAAGCAGAATATATTGATTCCTCGAAGCATCTGGTCTTGAAGGCGGCGCATCCGTCGCCATATTCGGCAGCCAATGGGTTTTTCGGGTCGAAGCCATTTTCGAAAACCAACGAATATCTTACGCGGCAAGGTCGGCCGCCGGTGGAATGGTGCCTATAGGAGCTTCGAGTCTGTCGATACGCGTGATGGGTGTTTCCCTTGGTGCAGGAACGGCTGTGCTGATGAGTTTCTTATAAGGAATGCCACTCTGCAATTGCTCTATCGCCTTTCGAAACGTAGGGATGGTGTTGTTTTCCAGGCTCATGACCTCATAGGTGAGCCCATGGATTTTTTGATAGAAGGCAACCGCTTTTTCTTGCTCTTGCGGATCCTCACCAGCGGCCTTCACTAAGTAGGTGGAAAGCCCGTATTCTGAAAACCCTTTGTACAGGGCGGCGCCATCTGGCTTGCTGCGAAGGGATTCCAGCTTTTCCACCCCTTCGACTTCAAGCCAGGGGAGTTTTTCCAGGATCAGGTCGATGATGTGGATGAGTTTCGCCTTCTTTTCGATGAGGGCGGCTTCTTTTTTCTGCAAGCCTTCCTGTACGCGTTCCAACGGCTCTTTCATGAGCATCTTGAAAAGGCTATCCGGTTCAGGGAGGGGCTTTGCTTCGGGCGCGGCAATCTGAATCTCGCCAGCTTCCGTACCAAGGTCTGGATTTTCTGGCGCTTTTTTAACGACCCCGGATATTCCGTTCGGCGCTTCTGAAGGAGCGGTCTGGTGAGCCTCTTGAGGTGCGTCGGGCGCTTTAGGGACGTCCGATGTTCGCGTATCCGCGATACGTAAGGTCGGGAAACGGCCGACATCCTTCGGTCCTTCCGTTCGCGTGTTTCGGAGCGAGTAGTCGAGGCTCACGGGTTTCATAGTTCCTCCATGATAGCTGAAGGGCCCGCCTTTGGAAAAAAAGACCCCCACCAGTCAGGACTCGGAGGGGATGGAGTGCGTGAAAAGGATCCGGGGGAGACCCTCCTCGTGGATGCGTGCGCCGGTCGGGATCGTCCGTTGGCTCGCGTTCATGAGATCGCAGAGCGAATCCCGCGGGATGTCGAGGACCTCCTTCGGGCACCGTTCGCGCAGGAAGCGGGCCACGTCGAGACGCCCCGTCGCCATCGCCCGCGCGTGGACGCGGGGGAGGAGGCCTGCCAGGTAGGCGCGGATCTCGTCGATGTGTCGTGAGGGCCGGTCCGAGCCTTCCGGGTCGTCGGGCTCTCGGATGCGGAGCTTGCAGGTGAAAGCGGAATCCTGCATCGCCCGAAGGAATCCATAGACGTTGTCGAAGTCTCCGGCCGCCATGAGGTCCACCAGGCCGGTTTCGACGTGGGCGTGGTCCAGGCCGTTCCAGAATCCGCGCGCCCCCAGTCGCTCCAGAGTCATCACATAACCAGCGACGCCTTCCGGCTTGCAGATGCGTTCGAAAAGGGGGCTTGCGAGCAGCTCGCCTGCTCTGGCCGTGATCCTCTGTTGCTCTTGCGAACTGAAGCCCTCGAGCGTACAGACCCAGCCGATCACCTCCGGATGGTTGAGGAGAAAAGGGACATGTTCCTGCAAGATGCGTTGCGCGATCCAGAGCCCATCGTCTCGCCTGCCCTGCGGCGCGTCCAGGGTCTTCAGCCGTTCGAAGGCGTGTTGGAGGGCCTGTCGGTTCACGTCTTCCGGATTGTGACGCTCCCGGAGCTCGATGCGCCCCGTCGGATCATTTCCCGCCCAGCGCTCGTCGTCGAGGATGGCCTCCAGGTCCAAATGGACCAGCCGGTGGCGGAGCGCCCAGAATTCGACTCCGCGCCGCAGGGGATCGTTCGCTTCCAGAAGTGTCCGCGCCATGACCAGGCTCCCGGACACGAGAGCGACCTCTGTGGCGTGTCGGCTGTCGTCGTAGGTGCTGATGGTCCGCCTGAGGACCTCGCGCACGAACGTCTCCACCTCGGGGCGCAGGTCGTACGACAGCAAGTCACTGACGTCGCAGGTCTCCTTGGCGGTGCGCAGGTCGAACGAGGGTTCCAGGCCCACCGCGAACAGGATGTCTCCCGGATGGACGAACTGCTCGATGGATGCGCGCTCCTTGTCGCGCGCCCAGAACGTGATCGGGACCCGCGTATCGGCGCGTCGCCCGAGTAGGAGTCCCTTTGCCTCGTGTCCCGGCGGTCGGGCGAAGAAGCCGAGGCTGTTGCGTGCCGTGCGCAGGAGGGCTTCGCGGCGCGCCTGCGCCTCCAGTCGGAATGGTCCGTTGTGGAGGATCAGCCGGAGGGCGGCGCCAGGGTCATCCACCTGGTCCAGGAGACTTTGGAGATGAGGCATCACGTTCATGATCGTTCCTTTTATGGAGAAGGCGTGCCAGCGGCAAAAACCTACTAGAAAAAGCCCATTTCGTCAAGGTATCTTGACTATTTCACGGATTCCCCCTACTGTCGAGAACGGTCCCTTTTCAAGGAGGATCCCATGACCGCCGCATCCCCACCAAACAGACCCATCGATTCTGACGACGAGGCCCTCCGTGAACGGACCCTCGTGCACGCCCGCGAGCGGGCGATCGCCCTCGAAGCCGCGGATGCGCAGGGGGCGCCGCCTGCTCCCGATCCTGACCCGGAGTTCCTGCGCGGGACGATCATGCACGCACCTGATCTGCACGCGCTCTATTGCCGCGAATATGAGCGGCACTTCCACGCCCTCAAGGCGCTGCGTGGCGCGACCCCCACCATCGGCCTGTGCCCCGCATTTCGTCTCCGGATCGACGACCTTCTGACCCTCATCGCCCACGTCTACGGGCTGCCGAAGACCGAGCTGGTCCAGCGCGGGTTCAACCGGTATCGCGGCCATCTCGTGCGCATCTATGCGGTGGTCTGCATCGTGTCGAAAACCCCGTTCACAGCTGCGGCGTTTCGGGAGGAGCCGGAAGGCCCGTTCCTTTCTGAGCAGGACCGGTTTCGCTGTATTCCAATGGCCATGAACGATCTCTGTGCCCGCGGCTACCTGCCCAAGGGCGAGATCGCCCTGATCCTCGATTCGTGACCGCTTCCGACCCTGGGTCGGATTTTTTTTCTCCTCTGCAAAAATAAAAAGAACCCCTCACGAGGTTCTTTTTTCTTTTGCTTACCGTCGCGGCCGTCCGCTGCCGCTGCTGCTGGTGCCGGTGCGGCTGGATTGGCGGCCGAAGTGTCCGGCTGGGCGATCCGAGCGGGGAGCGCCACTGCTGGAGCCCTGGCTGCGGGCGCCGTACGACGAGCCGCCCGAGGAGCGGCTGCCTCCGCCATAGCGGTTGCCGAAGCTCGAGCCGAAGCTGCCGCGGTGCGAACGGGGAGCCGATTCGGCCATCTCGCGTTCGCGGGCGATGGCGATCCGTTCCTGTTCCATCTCTTCCCGCGTCGGTTTCGGCAACTCGGGGAGCGGGGAAATCTTGAGGGCGATGCGCGTCAGGCGCTCGATGTCGCGGAGGTCACGTGTCTGGTCGGGCGTCGCGAACGACACGGCGACCCCGGCGCGGCCCGCGCGGCCGGTGCGGCCGATGCGGTGGATGTAGTCTTCAGTGTGGTCCGGCAGGTCGAAGTTCACGACGAGCTCGATGCCTTGCACGTCGATCCCGCGCGCCGCGATGTCCGTCGCGACCAGGACGCGGTTCTTGCCGGTCTTGAATCCATCAAGTGCCGCACGCCGTTGGGCGAGCGAGCGATTGGAGTGGATCTCGGCGGCCGTGATGTTCTTCATGCGCAACTGACGCGTGAGCTTGGTGGCTCCGTGCTTGGTGCGGGTGAAGACGAGGACCGTGCCCTTGTATACGCCCAGGAGACGTTCGAGGAGCGGAACCTTCTGTTCGCGCGGCACGATGAAGACTTCTTGCGTGACGGTCGAGGCCGCGGTGCCGGCGCGGGCGATTTCCACGCGGACCGGAAGCTTCATGTACGAGGAGGCCATCTTGGTGATCTCCTGCGGCATGGTGGCCGAGAAGAGCATCGTCTGGCGTTGCGGCGGCACATGCTGCAGGATCCGGCGGATCTGCGGTTCGAAGCCCATATCGAGCATGCGGTCCGCTTCGTCGAGGACGAGGACGGAAACCTTGCTCAAGTCAACGGTCTTCTGGTCGAGGTGGTCGTTCAAGCGGCCCGGCGTCACGATGAGGACGTGCGGGTTCTTCTTGAGTTCGCGCAACTGGTTGTGCATCGAGGCGCCGCCGATCAGGACGGCCGTGCGGAGGGCGATCGGGCGACCGATCTTCTGCATGGTCTCGTCGACCTGGAGCGCGAGCTCGCGGGTCGGGAGGACGACGAGCCCCGTGCCGCCGTTCTTGGCGAGCTGCTGGAGCATCGGGATGCTGAAGGCCAGCGTCTTGCCGGTCCCGGTCTGGGCGATGCCCATCATGTCCTTGCCTTCAAGGCCGATCGGGATCGATTGGGCCTGGATCGGGGTCGGGTTGGTATAGCCGGCGTTCGTAAGGACCTCAAGCAGTTTCGGCGCGATGCCAAGTCCGGAGAAGCCGGAAGGGGTGGTGCTCATTGTGAAAAAGAAAAAAAGAAATCAAGACGAGAGTCGGGAACCTGTTCGTGGCCTCCGTGGCCGGTTTTTGCGTATAAAAAGGGGAAAACGGAGGACTTGAACAGGCTCTTAGCGCGCGGGCCGCACGGGGCGGGCCCTTCAACCAGCGGAAACCGATCAATGCGCTAAAACTCTCAACGTTGCACGTAGGAACAACTCGGGAAGTATAGCAGAAACGG
>JACCDN010081313.1_pt1 | contig 15341 bp, 16 predicted proteins | sample 7441691 | NCBI WGS metagenome assembly JACCDN01 (sample SAMN15323439, study PRJNA562643) | freshwater metagenome | isolation source: river surface water | place: USA:Blue River Watershed | collected 2017-08-16
CAAGCGCCCGGTCAGGACGTGAATGCAGGGGCGCATTATCGCTGGTTTAACGCAGCGATCGCAGGCCGTGACGGGCCACTCAAAGTGTTTTGAACACCCGTGCGGCCACGCTCACGGTTTCGGCAATATCCGCCTCGCTGTGGGCGGCGCTGACAAATCCGGCTTCGTACAAGGCCGGCGCAATGTATACACCCCCATCCAACAAACCATGAAAGAGTTTGTTGAATTTGGGGCTGTCACTGGTCATCACTTTGGCGTAGTTTTGCGGCAATTCGGGCAACAAGAAAAAGCCGAACATGCCGCCCTGACAATCGGCGCTGAAGGGCACACCCGCCGCTGCAGCAGCCCCTTTCAGGCCGTCCACCAAACTTTGGGTGCGGGCACTGAGCGCATCCCAAAAGCCGGGCTTGGCGATCTCGCGCAATGTGGTCAGGCCGCAAGCCGTGGCCACTGGATTGCCACTGAGCGTGCCCGCTTGGTACACCGGGCCAGTGGGCGCGAGTTGGCGCATGATCTCGCGCGGGCCGCCAAAAGCGGCCAAGGGCATGCCGCCGCCAATCACTTTGCCCAGCACCGTCATGTCGGGTTTGAAGCCTGGAATCAGGCCGGCATAAACACTTTGCGCGCTGCCCAAGGCCACACGGAAGCCGGACATGACTTCATCAAACACCAGCAAAGCGCCATGGGCGGTGCACAACTCGCGGCAACGTTTCATGAAGGGCACGCTGGCGCGGACAAAATTCATGTTGCCGGCAATGGGCTCGATCATCACGCACGCCAACTCTTTGCCATGCAGCGCAAAAGCTTCTTCGAGTGCCTGAATGTTGTTGTACTCCAGCACCAAGGTGTCGCGCACCACTTCAGGCGGTACGCCGGCACTGGTGGGGTTGCCAAATGTGGCCAAGCCCGAGCCGGCTTTCACCAGCAATGCATCGGCATGGCCGTGGTAGCAGCCTTCAAACTTGATGAACTTGCTGCGGCCTGTGGCGCCGCGTGCCAAGCGCAAGGCGCTCATGCCGGCTTCGGTGCCTGAGCTGACCAAACGCACCATCTCCATGGAGGGGACGTGCTTCAAAATTTCTTCGGCCAACTCGATTTCACGTTCGGTGGGGGCACCAAACGAGAAGCCATCGAGCGCGGCTTTTTGCACTGCTTCGAGCACGGCGGGGTGGCCGTGGCCCAAGATCATGGGGCCCCAAGAGCCGATGTAGTCGATGTATTTTTGGCCGTTCGCATCCCAAAAATAAGCCCCTTGTGCGCGCTGCACAAAACGCGGTGTGCCGCCTACGGCGCGAAAAGCGCGTACGGGCGAGTTCACGCCCCCAGGAATCACATGGGCTGCGCGGTCAAAAAGAGCTTGGTTGAGGTCGGTCATGGCAGTGGGCCTGTTCAGTGTTTGGTTTCGTTGAAAGGGACTTCAAAGTAATCTGCGCCGGGGTGCATTTCGGGGCCTGTTTCGTCTTCGGCGCCTTCGTCTTCGGGCAAGGCCCAGAACAAACGATCTGGAATCACTTGGCCCATGCCGGGTCTGAAGCCCTCGTCCAAGCAGCGGTCCAAATAATGCAAGGCTTCGCTGGTGGCTTCGGGCAAGTCCATGCCCGTGGCCAGCAAGGCGGCTAAGGCGGCCGTCAAGGTGTCGCCCGCACCCACAAAAACGGCTTCAATGCGCTCAAATTTTTCGTGGTTCAACACCGTCTCGGGCGAGGCGAGTGCGTTGTCAATGTGCTGCTCTGGCAGCGGCAAGCCGGTCACCAAGGTGTAGGGCACGCCCAACTCGGCTGCGGCTTTGGCCAAGTCGCGCGGGCCGGGGTTGCGCTCGCCCGACCACTCGGGCAACAACCAACGGCGCAGGGTGCTGTGGTGGCCCACCAAAACGCTGGTCTGTGGCAACAACAATTCGCGAAACGCGTCCAGATAGGCATCGATTTTGTCGTCTTCCCACCAAGACAAATTCGGCATGTACGCCACCACCGGCACGCCGTCATAGTCGTCTGCCAAAGCGGCCACGATGGCCAAACTTTCGGGCGTGCCGACAAAGCCAACTTTAATGACTTGCACCGGCACGTCTTCGGCCACCGCGCGCGCTTGGTCGTTCACGGCTTCTTCGTCCAGGGGGTAAAAGTCGGTGATGCTGCTGGTGTCGCGCACATAAGTGCCGGTGCAAACGGGCAAGCAATGTGCACCCACCGAAGCCATGGCGGTTGCGTCACAGGTCAGGCCGCCTGCGCCACTGGGGTCGTTGGCGTTGAACGACAGCACGCAGGCCAGACCGCTGGACTCTTCGTCTTCGTTGACGATCTCGTCTTCAGGGCTTATTTCGGTGTTGTGATCGGTCATGACAGGCGAATTTCAGGGGGCTTCAGAGGCTCTTCAGCCGGGCACTTGACGGAGCCCGATACAATCAAAACATTCTATTCGACTCTTTGATTGCGACCTTCTGATGGAACACAAAACTTGGATGTGCCTGATTTGCGGCTGGATTTATGACGAAGCCGAGGGCGACCCTGAGCATGGCATTGCACCGGGCACCAAATGGGAAGATGTGCCAATGAACTGGACTTGCCCAGAGTGCGCGGCACGCAAAGAAGATTTCGAGATGGTGGCCATCTGATCCTCCCTCAAGCCGTCTGATCAAGACGGCTTTTTCTTGACCACCGCGTACCTTTCCAGCGTTTTTTCTCGGGCTTCGGCGTGGTCCACGATGGGCGCCGGGTAGGTCTTGCCAATGACCACTTCGGCGGCTTGCAAATCGAGCGGCTTGGCCAGCCAAGGCGCATGCAGGTCTTTGGTGCCCAAGGCGGCCAACTCGGGCACATATCGCCGAATGAACTTGCCCTCGGGGTCAAACTTTTCGCTTTGGCTGATCGGGTTGAAGATGCGGAAATAGGGCTGCGCGTCGCAACCACTTGAGCTGGCCCACTGCCAGCCGCCGTTGTTGGCCGATAAGTCAAAGTCGTTCAGGTGGGTGGCAAAGTACTTTTCGCCCCAGCGCCAGTCGATGCCCAAATCTTTCACCAGAAAACTGGCGACCACCATGCGCAAACGGTTGTGCATGTAGCCGGTTTGGTTGAGCTGGCGCATGGCCGCGTCGACCAAGGGATAGCCGGTTCGCGCTTGGCACCAAGCATCGAACAGTTTGTGCGCATGGGGGCCGTGCTCCCACTGAATGGCGTCGTATTCGGGCTTGAAGCTTTGCCCCTGTCCGACATGGGCAAAGTTGTGCAGCACCTGCACATAAAAGTCCCGCCAAATCAATTCTGACAACCAAACACTGGCCCCCACACTGCCCGCCAACATGCGCGGGTGGGCCTCGCGGGCGAGTTGCCGTATCGACACTGTGCCAAAGCGCAAATGCACACTCAGGTAGCTGGGCCCTTTGACGGCCGGGAAGTTGCGGGTGTCTTCGTAGTGGTCGATGCGGCCCAAAAAATCTTGCAGCAAGGCTTGCGCACCCGATTCACCCGTGGGAATTTTCAAGGCTTGCAAGTTGGTGGGCTCAAACCCCAGCTCTTGCAGGTTGGGCACGGGGTGCGCCAGCTCGTCAGGGCGAGGCGCCAGCCGGTGGGCCAGCGGGGCCACGTCGAAAGCCTGCAGATCTTCAGGCGTGATTTTTTTCAACCAAGCATTTTTGTAGGGTGTGAACACACTGAAGGGCTTGGCCATTTGCGTCAGCACTTCGTTGCGCTCAAACACCACATGGTCTTTGAAGGTGTGCAGCACGATGCCGTGGTTGGCCAAATGGCCGCGCACCTGAATGTCTCGGGCCAGCGCCAGGGGCTCGTCGTCGTGGTTGGCAAAGACCGCTTGCACTTGCAAATGCTGGGCCAGTTTGACGATTTTGTCTTTGGCCACGCCATGGCGAACGATCAAGCCCGCTTGAGTTTGGCCCGCCATCTCGCGCAGTCGGGCATCCACTTCGACCAAGGATTCCCGAATGAACTCGACCCGCCGGTCGGCACGCGGCAAGGCGTCCAAAATTTCGGAGTCAAACACAAAGGCCACATGCACGCGCTGGCAGTGTTTGAGGGCTTGTTGCAGTGCGGCATGGTCGGTCACGCGCAAATCGCGACGCAGCCAAACCAGGCCACAAGAAAAAGGGGTTTCCATCAGGGTTTGCCGGGTTGGGTCGAGGAATGCACCTGAGCCTGAACCCAGAGGGGCCAGGCCGCTAAAATCGGCGCATGACAGATTGTGCCTCTATCGACCTCAAGCATCACTTCCTGATCGCCATGCCCGGGTTGGAGGACGAGACATTTGCCCGCAGTGTCATTTACCTGTGTGAACACAGTACCCGAGGCGCCATGGGCCTCATCATCAACAAACCGGCCGACATCAGCATGCGCCACCTGTTTGACAAGGTGGATTTGCCCTTGCGCCGAGAAGATTTGTTTCAAACCCCGGTTTCCCAAGGTGGCCCCATGCAAACCGAGCGCGGCTTTGTGTTGCACGACCCGGTGGTGATGGCGCCATCGGAAGGTTCGGAAGGCGCGGACGCCTCGGTTTATGCCTCGACCTTGGTGGTGCCGGGGGGGCTGGAGATGACCACCTCGCGCGATGTGCTGGAAGCCTTGTCCTCGGGGGCGGGTCCGCGCCGTGTGTTGATTACCTTGGGTTATGCCTCTTGGGGTGAGGGCCAGTTGGAGTCTGAGCTGAGTGAAAACACGTGGCTCACGGTGCCCGCTTCGGTGGATGTGATTTTTGACGTGCCCATGGCCGAGCGCTACGACCGTGCGCTGGATTTGCTGGGGCTCAAGAGTTGGATGTTGTCGCCAGAAGCGGGGCATGCATGAGCCACCCACCTGACATGGCGGTTCCTGCAAACCAACAAACTTTTTTGGCCTTCGACTATGGCCTCAAGCGCACCGGCGTGGCGGTGGGTAACCGCATCATGAAATCGGCTACACCGCAGGGCACCATCGCGGCAGAAGGCGACGCCCGCTTTGAGCACATCGCCAAGCGCATCAAAGAGTGGCAGCCCGACGCGCTGGTGATTGGTGTGCCCACCCACCCCGATGGTGGTGAGCATGAAAACACCGTTCGCGCGCGCAAGTTTGGCCGACAGTTGCGGGGCCGTTTTGGTTTGGCGGTGTACGAAGTGGACGAGCGCTACAGCACCACCGAAGCCCATTCACAAGGTGCCAAAGACGCCGATGCGGCCGCAGCGGCCATCATCTTGGAACAGTTTTTAAGGAATATCCCATGAGTGCTTTGGCCCTCGACGCGGAGGCGTTGTATCTGGAGTTGTTGCGCGGTGTGCGCAGCCTGTGCAAGGCCGATACGCGGCTGGTGGGCATCACCTCGGGTGGCGCTTGGTTGGCCGAACGCCTGCAGCGCGATTTGGGCTTGGCCGGCGAAGCGGGCCGCGTGTCATCGGTCATGCACCGAGACGACTTTGCCCAGCGAGGCCTGTCGGCTGGAGGTCAAACGCACTTGCCATTTTCAGCTGACGGTGCTGACATTTTGGTGTTGGACGATGTGCTGTACACCGGTCGCACCATTCGGGCCGTGCTGAACGAGATTTTTGATTACGGTCGCCCCGCTCGGGTGCAGTTGGCCGTGATGGTCGACCGCGGCGGGCGTCAGTTGCCCATTCAGGCCGACTTTGCGGCCGCCCGTGTGGCGCTGCCCGAAACGCAATCGCTGGCGCTGGCCCGTGACGCATCGGGCGCCTTTAGTTTTGAAGTGGAGAACAAGGCCTGAACCGGGAAACAACATGCTCTACAAACGCAACAACCCCCAACTCAATAAAAACGGTGAGCTGATTCACCTGCTCTCCACCGAAGGCCTGTCCAAGGACATCCTGACCCACATTCTGGACACCGCGGCGAGCTTTGTCAGCGTGAGCGATCGGGAAGTCAAGAAAGTCCCGTTGCTGCGGGGCAAAAGCGTGTTCAATTTGTTCTTTGAAAACAGCACTCGCACCCGCACCACCTTTGACATCGCAGCCACCCGCCTGTCGGCCGATGTATACACGCTCGACATCGCACGCTCCTCGGCCAGCAAGGGCGAGTCGTTGTTGGACACCATTGCCAACCTGAGCGCCATGGCCGCCGACATCTTTGTGGTGCGCCACAGCGAGTCGGGTGCGCCCTATTTGATTGCCCAACATGTGGCCCCGCATGTGCATGTGGTGAATGCGGGCGACGGCCGGCATGCCCACCCCACACAGGGCTTGCTGGACATGTACACCATCCGGCACTACAAAAAAGATTTCTCCAACCTCACGGTGGCCATCGTGGGCGATGTATTGCATTCGCGGGTGGCGCGTTCTGACATCCATGCCTTGACCACGCTGGGCTGTGCCGAGGTGCGGGTGGTGGGCCCCAAAACATTGGTGCCTGCCGATATGGCGCAAATGGGGGTGCGGGTTTTCAACAATCTGGAAGAAGGCATCAAGGGTTGCGATGTGGTCATCATGTTGCGTCTGCAAAACGAACGCATGAGCGGTGCGCTGCTGCCCTCGAGCCAAGAGTATTTTGAGAGTTTTGGCTTGACCCCTGAAAAACTGCAACTGGCCAAACCCGATGCCATCGTCATGCACCCGGGGCCGATCAACCGCGGCGTGGAAATCGACTCGGCGGTGGTGGACGGCCAGCAAAGCGTGATCTTGCCGCAGGTGACCTTTGGCATCGCCGTGCGCATGGCGGTGATGAGCATCGTGGCCGGCAATGAGGCGTAAGGAACAACCATGAACATCTTGATTCAAAACGGCCGCGTCATCGACCCCGCCAGCGGTTTTGACCAAAAGGCCGACGTGGCCATCGCTGAGGGCCGGGTGCTGGCCGTGGGTGCAGTGCCCGCAGGCTTCAAGCCCCAGCGCGTGATCGAAGCCCAAGGCCACATCGTGGCCCCGGGCTTGGTGGATTTGGCGGCCCGTCTGCGTGAGCCCGGCCAGGAGCATGCGGGCATGCTTGAAAGCGAAATGGCTGCCGCGGTCGCCGGTGGCATCACCAGTTTGGTCTGCTCTCCCGACACCGAGCCGGTGTTGGACGAACCCGGCCTGGTCGAGATGCTTCGCTTCAGGGCCGAAAAACGCCAGCAATCGCGTGTGTTGCCTTTGGGTGCACTCACGCAAGGGCTGAATGGCGAAATCTTGACCGAGATGGGCCAGCTCACCGCGGCCGGTTGTGTGGGCTTTAGCCAAGCCGAAGTGCCCATTCCCAGCACCCAGGTGTTGCAGCGCGCTTTGCAATATGCCAGCACCTTTGGCTACGCCGTTTGGCTGCGCCCACAAGAATTGCATTTGGGCAAAGGGGTCGCTGCGAGCGGTCCGCTGGCCACACGCATGGGCTTGTCGGGCGTCTCGGTGGCGGCCGAAACCATTGCCTTGCACACCATTTTTGAGTTGGTCCGCAGCACCCGCGCCCGGGTGCATTTGTGCCGCATCAGCAGCGCCCAAGGGGTGGAGCTGGTTCGGCTGGCCAAGGCCGAGGGCTTGCCCATCACGGCCGATGTGAGCATCAACTCACTGCATTTGACCGATGCCGACATGGGTTATTTCGACAGCCGTGCCCGGCTCACGCCCGTGTTGCGCCAGCAGCGCGACCGTGAAGCTTTGCGCGCAGGCTTGGCCGATGGCACGCTCGACGCGCTGGTCTCTGACCACACGCCGGTGGATGCCGATGCCAAAGCCTTGCCCTTTGCAGAAGCCGAACCCGGTGCCACCGGCATGGAACTGCTCTGGAGTTTGGCCCTCAAATGGGGTCAAGACGCTCAGGTGCCCTTGCCCCAAGTCATCTCGCGCATCACCGCCGACCCGGCTCGGGTGTTGGGCGCATCCCTTGGCAATTTGCAAGGCTCGGTGGGGAGCTTGTCGGTTGGGGCGGCGGCCGATCTCTGTGTGTTGTCCGACCAAGGGCATTGGCCCGTGACCGCCGAGGGCTTGCGCAGCCAAGGCAAGAGCACGCCCTTCATGGGCTACGAATTGCCGGGCCGGGTGTTGTTCACCTTGGTCAATGGGCAAGTGGCTTTTGAGGCTTGAGCGTGTGATGGCGACTTTCGGAGTGACATGCGCGCTTTGAAAGCCCTTTGGAAACTGTGCCGCGGGCTTTGGCATGTGTTGCAGGGCATGTGGACGATTTATGTCCGGTTTCCGCAACTCAGCCCTGAGCAACGGGACATGCGGGTGCAAGCCTGGTCGCTGCAATTTTTGGCGTTGTGGGACATCCACCTGCAGGTGAAGGGCCAGCCTGTCACCCATGGCCCAGCCTTGCTGGTGTCGAACCATATTTCTTGGTTGGACATTTCGGTCATTCATGCGGCCCGGTATTGCCGATTTGTCTCTAAATCAGACGTCCGTGATTGGCCCTTGGTGGGTATGTTGGCGACAGGGGCGGGCACGCTCTATATCGAGCGCACCAACCGCAAAGATGCATTGCGCATGGTCAAAGACATGGCCGATGCAATGAAAAATGGTGATGTGGTTGCGGTGTTTCCAGAAGGCACGACCAGCGATGGACGGCAATTGTTGCCCTTCCATGCCAACCTGATTCAATCTGCTCTGCAAGCCGAAGCCCCGGTGCAGCCGTTGTCGCTTCGCTTCATCGATGCGCAAACGGGCGAGACCACCTTTGCACCGTGCTACATCGGCGATGACACCTTGCTGGGCTCGATCTGGCGCACGTTGACGGCCCCTGCCATCACAGCGGTGGTTCATTTTGGGGAGTTGCAGTGGGCCCAAGGTCGTGATCGACGCACCTGGGCACACGATTTGCAAACCGAGGTGGCCCGCCTGCGTGACGCCTGACGGCGTTATTGCGCCGACCTCGCGCCGACCTCGCGCTGTCCACGCTCCGACCTTTAGGTCCGTCGGTTCAGCAATTGAGACGCCAGCACCACCATGGCTTGGCGGTGGCGATTGTCGGGCAGCAACATGGCCGCATCAATCGCGCGCTGGGCTTCGGCGGCAGCGGCATCGCGCGTGGCATCTAAGGCGCCGGTTTCGCGCACGATGGCCACAATCTCAGACAGCCGAGCCACGCTGCCGGTTTCAATGGCTTCGCGCACGGTTTGGCTTTGCGCGCTGTTGCCGCGCTGCATGGCCAAAATCAAAGGCAAGGTGGCTTTGCCTTCGCGCAAATCGTCGCCCAAGTTTTTGCCCATTTCAGCAGCGTTGCCGTCGTAGTCCAGCACGTCGTCGATCACCTGAAAGGCCGTGCCCAAGGCTTGGCCATAGTCTGCACAGGCCGCCTCAATTGGGGCCGGACTGCCGGCCAAGATGGCACCTAATCGGGCGCTGGCTTCAAACAACTTGGCGGTCTTGGACCGGATGACCCGCAAATAACCTTCTTCGTCGAGTGAGGCGTCGTGCATGTTCATCAGCTGCAGCACCTCGCCCTCGGCGATCACGTTGGTGGCATCTGCCAAGATTTGCATGACCCGCATGTCCTCAGCGTCCACCATCATTTGGAAAGCGCGGGAATACAAAAAGTCACCGACCAAAACACTGGCCGGATTGCCAAAGCTTTCGTTGGCAGTGGGGCGGCCGCGTCGCAAAGTCGACTCGTCCACCACATCGTCGTGCAGCAAGGTGGCGGTGTGGATGAACTCGACCACGGCCGCCAAGTTGTGGCGTTGGCTGCCGGTGTAGCCCAGTGCGCCGCAAGTCAGCAGCAGCAGGACAGGGCGCAGGCGCTTTCCACCTGCTGAAATGATGTAACGCGCCACCTCGCCGACCAAGGGCACACCCGAATCCAGCCGCCTGGCGATCAGCCGGTCAACTTCGGCCATGTCGGGCGCGACCAGAGCGAGGACGGCGGCGGTGCTGTTTTCTGAGTCAGACAAGTGGAATATCCGGCAGAGTCACTCGGCAAGGCCGAGCAGGTGAGGGCAGCGGGTGCCCGGGTTCAAACGCACGCACATTATAAGGAGTACCCCTTAGATCAAGGCCCCGTTCCGAGGGCTTGGGCTGCGTGGGCGTCTTTGGGGCTTGTTGGGTGGGTCGGTCCGTGCTAGAATCTTGGGTTCCTTGGGGATGGGCCCTCGGAAACTTCCATTCAAAGAGGTCATTTATGTACGCGGTCATAAAAACCGGTGGCAAACAGTATCGTGTTGTCGCTGGCGAAAAAATTAAAGTAGAACAGATTGCTGCGGACGTTGGCCAGGAAATCGTGATTGATCAAGTTTTGGCTGTCGGTACCGGCGCTGAACTCAAGATCGGCACGCCCCTGGTGTCCGGCGCCACAGTCAAAGCCACAGTTTTGGCGCATGGCAAGCACGACAAAGTGCACATCTTCAAGATGCGCCGTCGTAAGCACTATCAGAAACGTCAGGGTCACCGTCAGCAGTTCACCGAACTGCAAATCGGTGCAATCTCTGCCTGAGGAGAATAGGTCATGGCACAGAAAAAAGGCGGCGGCTCTACGCGCAACGGTCGTGATTCCAAGCCAAAGATGCTGGGTGTCAAGGCTTTCGGTGGTGAACTGATCAGCGCTGGCTCGATCATCGTTCGTCAACGTGGCACCAAATTCCATGCAGGCAGCAATGTCGGCATCGGCAAAGACCACACTTTGTTTGCCCTGGTGGACGGCCATGTGTCGTTCTCGACCAAAGGTGAGCTCAGCAAGCACATGGTCAACGTGACCCCGGCTGTCTAAGCCTGTCGCGCCCCCATGGCGAAGAGGAGCCCCGCAAGCCGGGGCTTTTCGCTTTTTGGCCCGTTCGTATTTTGATGTCGAACCCCAAGCTACACTGGAAAACTCATGAAGTTCGTTGACGAAGCCTACATTGACATCGCCGCAGGTGACGGCGGGAACGGCTGCGTCTCGTTCCGCCATGAAAAGTACAAAGAGTTTGGCGGCCCCAACGGAGGCGATGGCGGTCGTGGTGGCCATGTGTTTGCATTTGCCGACATCAATCTGAACACTTTGGTGGACTATCGCTATTCGCGCCGCCACGAAGCCAAACGCGGCCAGCATGGTATGGGCTCGGACATGTTTGGCGCTGCGGGGGACGATGTGACCCTCAAAATGCCGGTGGGCACCATCATCTCGGATGCAGAGACAGGTGAAGTGCTTTACGAACTGCTGGTACCCGGCGAAACCATCATGATCGCCAAAGGTGGCGACGGTGGTTTTGGCAACATGCGCTTCAAAAGCGCCATCAACCGAGCGCCACGGCAAAAAACACCGGGCTGGTTGGGCGAGAAAAAAGAGCTCAAGCTGGAGCTGAAAGTTTTGGCCGATGTGGGTTTGTTGGGCATGCCCAATGCCGGTAAATCCACCTTCATTGCCGCGGTTTCAAATGCGCGGCCCAAAATTGCCGACTACCCCTTCACCACCTTGCACCCCAATTTGGGCGTGGTCCGTGTCGGCCCTGAGCAGAGCTTTGTGGTGGCCGATGTGCCGGGTTTGATCGAAGGGGCCTCAGAGGGCGCCGGTTTGGGGCATCTGTTTTTACGCCATTTGCAGCGCACCCGTTTGTTGCTGCACGTGATCGACTTCGCGCCGTTTGATGACAATGTGGACCCCGTTCAGCAGGCCAAGGCGATTGTGGCCGAGCTGAAAAAATACGACCAAGGCCTGTACAACAAACCACGTTGGTTGGTGCTGAACAAACTCGACATGGTGCCTGCCGAAGAGCGCGAAGCGCGCGTCAAGGACTTCATCAAGCGCATGCGCTACAAAGGCCCTGTGTTCGAGATTTCGGCTTTGACCCGCGAAGGCTGCGAGCCCCTGATCAAAGAAATTTACAAACACATCCGCGCGCAGCAAATCGTGGAGCAAGGGGTGGTGGACATCGATCCGCGCTTCAAAGAGCAAGACAAGCCGCAAGAGCCCGATGCCGATGATCCCCGTTTCAAGGCGCTGCCTTCTGAGTGAGGTGGCGTTTCGCTTGGAAGCGTTTGATTGGCAGTTCACAACACAAGAAGCCCTCCGTACATGACCACCCCTGCTGTTTCTACCCTGCTGCGAGAGGCCCGTCGCATCGTTGTCAAAGTCGGCTCGAGTTTGGTGACCAATGAGGGTCGTGGCTTGGATGAGGCCGCCATTGGCGAATGGTGCCGCCAGATGGCCTTGCTCAGCGGCCAAGGCAAAGAAGTGGTGATGGTGTCCAGTGGTGCCATTGCCGAGGGCATGAAGCGTTTGGGGTGGACCACCCGGCCCAGTGAGGTGCCCGCATTGCAAGCCGCCGCGGCGGTGGGGCAAATGGGGCTGGCGCAAATGTACGAGACCAAACTGCGTGAAAACGGCATGGGCAGTGCCCAAGTGCTGTTGACGCACGCCGACTTGGCCGACCGTGAGCGTTACCTCAATGCCCGCTCGACCTTGTTGACCTTGTTGCAGCACCGCGTGTTGCCGGTCATCAACGAAAACGACACGGTGGTGAATGACGAAATCAAGTTTGGTGATAACGACACCTTGGGCGCCTTGGTGGCCAATTTGATCGAAGCCGACTTGCTGGTGATCTTGACCGACCAAAAAGGTTTGTACACCGCAGACCCCCGCAAAGACAGCTCGGCCACGTTCGTGCACGAAGCCCATGCGGGCGATCCTGCTCTAGAGCGCATGGCAGGCGGCGCAGGCTCCAGTCTGGGCAAAGGCGGCATGATCACCAAAATATTGGCGGCCAAACGGGCTGCCGGCTCTGGGGCGTCGACCGTGATTGCTTGGGGCCGCGAGCCCGATGCGTTGTTGCGCTTGGCGCAAGGCGACAACATGGGCACTTTGCTGGTGGCGCAAACCGCCAAACAGCAAGCGCGCAAACAATGGATGGCCGACCATCTGCAATTGCGTGGCTCGGTGACCGTTGACGCAGGTGCAGCCCACAAAGTTTTGACCGAAGGCAAGAGCCTGTTGCCCATTGGCATGAGTGGGGTGACGGGTGACTTTTCGCGTGGCGACGTCATTGCCATTCGCGACGAGCAGGGCGTGGAAATTGCCCGCGGCTTGGCCAATTACGCCAGTGCCGAAGCACGCATGTTGTGCCGCAAGCCCTCGCACGAATACGAGGCGCTGCTGGGCTACACCGCAGAGCCCGAGATGGTGCACCGCGACAATCTGATTCTTAGCCGGTGACGAAAAAAAGCCCGCAAATGCGGGCTTTTTGTTGGGCTTATCCTTGCGGATTGGGGTCAAAACTGGCCCCTGGTGGCAGCTCCATGTGGGGTGGTTGAACGGGCTCGCTGGGTCCGTTTTCGGCGTCATGGCCCTCACGGGGACCTCGGTTATTGCCACGCAAATAGCGGTTTTGTCGGTCATTGCGCGGCAGAAAGCGGGCCAGTTCAGTCAACGCCATTTCATAGACACCACGCTTGAACTCCACCACCACATCGAGCGGCACCCAATAGTCGTTCCAACGCCAAGCGTCGAACTCCGGGTGGTCGGTGGCGCGCAAATTCAAGTGGTGGTCATGGGTGACCATTTGCAGCAAGTACCAGATTTGTTTCTGGCCCTTGTAAAAGCCGCGAGCATCCCTGCGGATGAAGCGGTCTGGCACCTCATAGCGCAACCAGTCACGGGTCCGGGCCACGATGCGCACATGCTCCGGTTGGAGCCCCACTTCTTCGTGCAGTTCGCGGTACATCGCTTGCTCAGGGCTTTCCCCCCGATCGATGCCACCTTGCGGAAACTGCCAGCTGTGGGTGCGTATGCGCTTACCCCAGAAAACCTGGTTTCTCTGGTTGAGCAGAATGATGCCGACGTTTGGCCTAAAGCCTTCACGGTCAAGCATAATCAACCTCAAATTTTTTAAATTGTGTCCATTATGCACGCCGCACAAGCGCCTGCTCTTGGATGTTTCCCTGATGTCCTTGCAGAGTTAGCCCGTCGCAATGAAAGCCTCCCAATTCCTCATTTCCACCCTCAAAGAAGCCCCCGCCGATGCCGAAGTGGTGAGCCACAAATTGATGACCCGTGCCGGCATGATCAAAAAATTGGGCGCTGGCATTTACAACTACATGCCCATGGGCTTGCGGGTGATTCGCAAGGTGGAAGCCATCGTGCGCGAGGAGATGAACCGCGCGGGCGCCATTGAGATGACCATGCCGGTGGTGCAGCCGGCTGAACTCTGGCAAGAGACGGGACGTTTTGAAAAGATGGGTTCCGAGTTGTTGCGCATCAAAGACCGCCACGGCCGTGATTTTGTGATCCAGCCGACCAGCGAAGAAGTGGTGACCGACGTGGTGCGCCAGGAAGTGCGCAGCTACAAGCAATTGCCGAAAAACTTTTACCAAATCCAGACCAAGTTCCGCGACGAGCGCCGCCCCCGCTTTGGCCTGATGCGTGGCCGTGAATTCATCATGAAGGACGCCTACAGCTTTGACCGCGACGTGGTCAGCGCCAAGGCCAGCTACCAAGTGATGGCCGCGGCCTATCGCAAAATCTTTGATCGTTTTGGTTTGACCTACCGCGCGGTGGCGGCGGACAGTGGTGCTATCGGTGGCGATTTGTCTGAAGAGTTTCAGGTGATCGCGGCGACGGGCGAAGACGCCATCGTTTACTGCCCGAACAGCGATTACGCGGCCAACATCGAAAAAGCCGAGGCCTTGGCCCCCAGCCAAGCGCGTGGCGAAGCCACTCAAGCGCTGACCAAGACAGCCACGCCCGGCAAGAGCACCTGCGAAGACGTTGCCGCCTTGTTGAATGTGCCCTTGTCCACAACCGTCAAGTCGCTGGTGCTGGCCACCGACGTGCTGAACGAGCAGGGCGAGATCGTGAAGTCGCAAGTCTGGCTTTTGCTGCTGCGCGGCGACCACGACATGAACGAAGTCAAGGTCGGCAAATTGCCGGGCATGGAGGGCGGCTTCCGCTTTGCCACGCTGAGCGAAATCGAAGAGCACTTTGGCTGTAAGCCTGGCTACTTGGGTCCCTTGAATCTGAAAAAGCCCGTGCACACCGTGGCCGACCGCGATGTGGCCGTGATGGCCAATTGGATTTGCGGTGCCAACGAAGAAGACTTCCATATCACCGGTGTCAACTGGGGCCGTGACCTGCCAGAGCCCGCCCTGGTGGCCGACATTCGCAACGTGGTGGCCGGCGACAAGTCGCCCGACGGTCAAGGCGAATTGGCCATTGAGCGGGGCATTGAAGTGGGCCATGTGTTCTACCTGGGCACCAAGTACTCCAAAGCCATGAATGCCACATTTTTGGACGAAACCGGCAAGCCCCAATTTTTGGAAATGGGGTGTTACGGCATTGGCGTGACGCGCTTGCCTGCGGCCGCCATTGAGCAAAACCACGACGAGCGCGGCATCATCTGGCCCGACGCCATTGCCCCGTTCACAGTGGTCATTTGCCCGATTGGCATGGACCGCAGCGAAGCCGTCAAGGCTGAAGCCGAACGCATTTATGCGGCCTTGCTCGCCGAAGGCGTTGATGTGATGTTGGACGACCGGGGCGAGC
>JACCDN010733506.1_pt1 | contig 15338 bp, 12 predicted proteins | sample 7441691 | NCBI WGS metagenome assembly JACCDN01 (sample SAMN15323439, study PRJNA562643) | freshwater metagenome | isolation source: river surface water | place: USA:Blue River Watershed | collected 2017-08-16
CTTTGCAACCGAAGATATTTCAAAGGTTGAAGAGAAGTTCGGACGCAGTGCAATCGAAGGTCACCGCACACGCCCAGACGGAAGCGATCTCAAGTGGAAGCAAATCGGAGTCAACGAGATCACCGATTCTCGCGAACTTCCATTCTTTATTCAATGGCTAACCGCAGACCATCCATCACAAGATGGAAAGGCTGTTGCTGCAATTGAAAAGATTACCATTGCTGACACTGATCACCTAGCTGATTCTTGGTTTAAGTCAGAGATCCTTGGTGGCTTGAATGGCGCAGATGTTGAGTTTGTTGATCCATCAACAAATGATGGTCAGTCTGGAATCGTTGCAGCGCATCTGGTTACGCCAAGCGGTGTTGTGAAACTTGACTAGCGAAATTTAGGCAAACTCTGTTCCTAAACACACGATATAGAAATTCTTGTCCACAGAGATTTTGTAAAACATCTTCGCCTTTAGGAAGGTGGAATTCGCTTTATTTCCAAGCACAAAATAGGGGGTCTTTTTTATGACCGCTAATGACTTCGAGTTATCATCATGCCTAACTCTAATGATTTCTTAATATCAAGTTGAACGAAAGTTATCCAAGTTCGAAGTGTCCCTGAAGCCCCATTTCAATTGAGTTACCCTCATTCCGGTCCTAGAAAAAGTGTTTCATGACCATTATTGGCCAACAATTGGGGGCATCTCAAGTAATGTATTCCTATAGGCAATTGATTTGAGTTTCTGCCAACCTACAGTTCAATATCAATCTGCCAGTGAATAGGAGGACCGAGTGAGCGAATCAAACCCAGAACTCTCAGTCATCATTCCATCGTATTGCAAAGCAGAAGTCATAGAGGAAACATTATTGGCTGTTTCGCAGGAAATGCAAAATCTTCGAATGCCGTTTGAGATAATAGTTGTTGTAGATGGTGACGCTGATCAAACATCTGAAATACTTTCTAATTTAAGCATCGAAGAACTTACATATTATGTGAATCCTATGAATCGCGGAAAAGGAAACGCCATTCGTTTGGGAGTTTCTCTTGCAAAGAGCGAGAAGTATATTGCCTTGCTAGATGCCGATTTAGATCTTTCACCTGTGACAGTCGGAAAAGCGATCGATGTATTGGAGTCCCAAACAAAAATAGGATTAGTGCTAGGGTCAAAATTTCATACTGATTCAACAAATAATTATTCACAATTTCGCAAAATTCAAAGCAAGATCTATTCAAGATTAATCACACAACTTTTTGATATAGGTGTTACTGAAACACAAACTGGGATAAAAATAGGAAGAATGCCTATGTTAAAGACAGTAATAGGGGAGACAACAACTGATGGATTTGCCTTTGATTTAGAACTGCTTTTAGAATTGAAGAAAATTGGTTGCAAGTTTCATGAGATTCCTGTTGTTTTAAACCCCGTAAACGTCACAACAGTAAATTTGAAAACCTCGGCAAAAGCTTTACGTGAAACGTTCATAATTTATCGAGACTACCTTGTCGAGCGGAAACGGAAAAATAAATGCCATCAGTAAAAGTACTTGATAATCAGTTTCTTTCTAGCGAAACTTATGTTTTGCGGACAGAAAGGCCTAAGTCGACGATTAAAGCAGGGCAATGCTTTAGTTTAGGTACGAGCGATTTAGGTATTAATCGAGAGTATTCAATGTATTCTGGAGCCGAGGATCCTTTTGTTGATTTTTTAATCCGAAAGGTACCAGAAGGACGAGTTAGTAACAGGTTAGCTAACTTAAAGTCAGGAGATAGCATTCAAATTAGCGGGCCGTATGGAGAATTTTGTTTGCCTGAACATGAAATTCCAAGTTCGAGCTATTTGTTTATCGCATCTGGAACTGGAATCGCACCGTTTCATTCATTCGCCCTGACATATGGTGATATAGATTTCAAGATAATTCATGGGGTCCGATATGAGGACGAAAGATACGGTAAGAATTTTTATCCTGAAGGCAAGTATGAAGCATGTATTTCCAAGCCCGAGAATGGGACTAAGTCTTCGCGCGTGACGGATTACTTGAAAAACAACTCGCTGAACACGCAATCAAAGGTATATTTATGCGGAAATAGGAATATGATTATCGATACAATAGAGATACTCCGATCAAAGGGTTTTAGTGGAGATTCTATTTTTACTGAAACTTTCTTTTAGAAAGGTCAAAACAAATGAAGATTGCTGTCTCTTACCCTCCGATCGTAAATTCGCTTGGGCAAAAGGCTATGGTGTCTCAAAATAGAAATGTTCAATATTTTAAAAAACCAACTTACTTGTTGCCTGTTATACACGCGCAGGCTGCATCATGGTTGAGTGAAAAAGGGTTTGAGGTACTTTGGGATGATGGTAATGCACAGTTAAAGAGCTTCGACAATTGGTTATCAGACCTGATCATGGAGAAGCCCGACATTATTGTTTTTGAGAGTACAACTCCGGTCATGGAGTTTTATTGGGATTTAACGAAGAGGATCAAGCTTTCTTTGCCAGAGACAATAATTATTATGACTGGTTACCATAGCATGCGACGGCCGGATGAAACTTTAATTGAATCTTCTACAGATATAGTTCTAAAGTCCAACCATATTGATTTCATTCTAATAAGAGTTGCAGAATTCATTTCCAAGAACGCTGACTGGCGAGAAACTTTGAGTGTTGAAGGTTTGCAAGTAAGGGTTAACGCAAATCAAATTAGATCTACAGGCAGTTTTATTCAGGTCGAGCCCCTAGATAAATCGCCCGTCATTAATCGGCATTTGGTTCGATGGAAAGATTATGCATTCGAGAATGGTAATTTTTTGAGAACTCCTGGAACCTATGCCACAAGTGTTTTGCGGGATTGCATGTTTGGAAAATGTACTTTTTGTAGGTATAACGGCCCAGACCTTACATTTTCAATGATGTCAGTTGAAAAAAGCCTTGACGAATACGAAAACTTGATCAACATCCATGGAGTTCGCGAAATATTTGATGACTCGGGGGTTTGGTACCGAGGGCTTGAGGCACGTCAGTTTGCCCAAGGAATAATTGACAGAGGCCTTCACAAGAAAGGCTGCTACTTTGGTATAAATACTCGATTTGAGTATTTAGATGAAGAGACTATCAAGCTCATGGCAGAGGCTAACTTTCGGTTTATCCTCTTAGGTTTCGAAGCTGCTGATGATGAAACACTTCAGAGATTGAACAAGGGTTACCAAATGGAACACGTGGAGAAGTGTTTGACTTGGATGACAAAATATGGGCTACACCCACATTTAACGATTATGGTTGGATATTACTGGCAAACTAAGGAGCAGTTAGATCTTACTGTGCAGACAATCAAAGATATTATGTTTCGGGGTTTGGCTCGAACTTTACAGGTGACCTTGTGTACACCTCTCGACTTCACCCCCTATCATTTGGAATGCATTAGAGAAAATGTACTGCTTGCTAATAGTTATGCCGATCATGATATGAGTAAGTTGATTGTCAAAACCCCACTACCTCATGATGATTACTACAAAGCTGTACGTGAAATGTATGCGATTTCATATTCACCTAGATTCCTATTGCGCCAAATAAGATTTTTGTTCAATCGTAGAGTTCGTGATTGGGAGTTTCTTTTCATTTATGGAGTAAGAGCCCTGAGACGTGTCAGGCAACACGTTTTTAATTTGACTCGAAATGAAGGCAAATCCACAAATTAAGTGTGTTGCAAGTTTGAAGGGATAAGGTATGAATCCACAGTTCTCTTTGATTATTCCTGTCAAAGAACTTAATAAGTATCTTGTGGAGTCTGTTCCTAAGATTCAAAAACTAAAGCCCAACATTTGGGAGTTGATTATTGTCACCGATTCAGAGGAGTCTAATTTTTGGGAAGACGATCCCCGAGTTAAGGTAATTTCATCAGGTCGTGTCACGCCAGGGGGCAAACGGGATCTAGGAGCAAGTATTTCATCGGGTGATTATTTGATTTTTCTGGATGATGATTCTTTCCCTGCCCTTGACTTCCTAGAAAAAGTCGAGTCTTCCTTTCAAATGCATTTGGATTGCGTTGCTATTGGTGGCCCAGGAGTTACTCCACCAGACAGCGGTTTATTAGAAAGAGCTTCGGGAGCTTTTTATGAAAGCGCTTTCTCTGGAGCCGACTCTGATAGATATGTTCAAGTTGGTGCTCCGAAGTATGTTGATGATTGGCCATCGGTTAATTTTTCAATACAGAGGAAAGCATTCATTGAAATTGGCGGGTTTGGTTCGGAATTCTGGCCTGGGGAAGACACCTATCTCTGCAATAAGATTATTGAACAAGGAATGAAGATTAAATATGATCCAGAAGTAGTGGTGTATCACCACCGACGCGAAACACCCAAGGCTCATCTAAAGCAAATTAGGGGTTATGGTTTTCATCGTGGAAACTTCGCTCGTCACCTCAGAGGTAATTCAAGAAGATTTAAGTATTATGTTCCGTCGTTGTTTTCGCTGTTTACGTTGGTCACTCCTTTGGTTGTTTGGCAGGGGTTTGAACCTTTTTTGAGTATTTCAAAACTAATCTTTGCAACTTATCTTTTTGCTGCGTTATGCATTTCAATTAAGATTCTATTCAAATCTGGTCCACTCGTTTCAATGCTATTTCCAACGTATGCGCTTTTGTCACACCTAAACTACGGAATTTTCTTTTTTTTGGGCTACATTAAATCAAAACCCGTCAAAAGTAAGTTGAGATAGATAATGTTAGAGACAAAATTGGTTTCGGTAGTTGTTACAACAAAGAATGAGGAAAAAAACATAGGAAGATGCTTGGACTCTGTTCTTGAACAGTCATATCCGAAGATTGAAATTGTTGTGGTTGACAATAGTTCTACAGACCGAACTATCGAAATTGCTGAGGAAAAAGGGGTGAAGGTCCTCACTCATGGTCCAGAGCGTTCGGCCCAAAGAAACTATGGAATGATTGAAAACTCCAAAGGTGAGTACATTCTTTATGTAGATGCAGATATGCTACTAACTCGTCACCTGATTTCCAATTGTGTTGAATACCTTGAAAACAGACCAGATGTTGTCGGGTTATTTATATCCGAAGACGTTTTAGGGAGATCTTTGTTTTCTCAAATCAGACGATTTGAGCGGAGGTTTTATGACGGCACAGTCATTGATGCCTGCAGATTCTTTCGCCGAGGAAGTTTTGTTGAAACTGGGGGGTTTGATGAGGAGTTGTTTAAATTTGGAAGTGGGGAAGACTGGGACCTAGATAAAAAAATACGTAGATTAGGACAAGTGAGCCTCTTACCAAGAAATTACTTAACTGAACCAGTTGAAGGAAATGATTGGTTAAGTGAGTATGCCTTAAGTCATGGGGTGCGAATTGGTTCGTCAAATTTGATTCTTCATGATGAATCACTGGATAGATTGCTCCCATACTTGCAAAAGAAAAACTACTATGCATCGGGCTTCACAGGTTACATCTTAAAGTGGGGGGAAACCGACCCAGACATAAAACGTCAATTTGGTGCCGCCTATAGACTTTTTGGAATTTTCATGGAAAATGGAAAATGGAAGCGGAGTTTAGCTAGACCTGACTTATACATTTTAACAGTTTTTCTTAAACTCCTAGTTGGCGTGTTTACCTTTAGAAGATGGAAGTAGAATCTGTGCGGGTTTCACTTGAATAACTTGATCCTCATAACAGTTAGCTTCACATTAAATTTCCTAATTAATGGCTTATCGTACGTAATTGTTGTGAGAAGCCTAAGCGATCATGAGCTGTCCAATTACTTGCGCATCATGGCAATAATTCCAGTTCTTGCTATTCTCTCCAGCTCGTATCAACAAGTTGTTTCTCATGTACACAGAGAACAGGAGAGAGTAAAAAAAAGTAAATACATGATGATAACTTTCAAAAAAAGTTTTCCCTTTAGTTTACTTGTGTTACTCGGGCTGTTTACTGTCAACCAACAAATTGAATTAACTTCCAATTTTGGAATATTGTTGATTTGCCTTTATCTTCCCCTAACATATGCGATTTCAAGCCTACTAGGAATTCTGCAGAGGGAAAAAGAGAATATCCATTGGCAGATCAGTACAACAATTGAAAGTCTTTTACGGTTATTGTTCGTGCTCTTCTTTGCAAATTATTTTGCTAACGAACTAGCTATGTTTTCTTCCATTCTAATGAGTGTATCGCTGGTGGTTGTATTTCAATTATTGAAGATACGCAAAGATAGGTTTGTTACCCATAAGGACATTTCCGAATCAAGCACTTGGCCAACACTAAAACTTTTTACTTTCGCTCTTCTCGTACAATCTGATGTAATTCTGGGGACAGTTTTTTTAGAACACGAGGACGCTTTAAACTATACACTAATGTCCAATCTAGTGAAGCTAATTTATGGTGTTTTGTATATTTACACGCAGATGTTTTTTTCGGGAAACCAAGAAAGATTAAAAAATGGATTTAGAAGTTTTAGTAATCCAAATAAAGTGATACCTGTTTTAGGAATAATTGCATTAGTAACTTTTCACATATTTAACAAAGAAATCGATTTCATAATCGAAAAAGTATTGAATCGCAGTTTTGAACTCAACCCAATTCTCTTGTCAATACTTTTGATTACAACGTTTATTTTTGCATTTTCGGTGCTAAACACGCTTAAATCCGTGAAGGACAAAACATTAATGATGCCGATAACAATAATTTCCTTCACCTTATTTGCTGTATGCGCGGAGACTTTTGCCAAGAACTCAATAGAGTATGCGCTATCTTATCTGGCTGGTGCAATTCTATATGGGCTGCTGATAGCCATGGCACGGATCAAAAATCATCCTGGAAAGCGAATATAAAACCTCCAGATGTTCGCTGAATCTTTGATTTATTCAGTAGTAACAATTGCTTAGCGCCACCAATATTTATGTACTCAAAGGTTAGGTTCCCAGCAGAATTTTCGCAGCGCCCAAATTGAACTTTGTGAAGAGGAGTAGAATTCACACTTCGATTCGAGCTTTGAGAGGTTCCGAATTCCAACAATTGTTGTGTTGGGTAATAATAATCCTGAGGGGAACGTGCCTTAATGCACATATACACTTTTCGCTCACTTCTAAGGAGGGCGAAAGACTTATCATTGTTCACATATTGCACCTGTTCAAATGTTGACTTCCAGTTTGCAAAATCATTCAATTCCCGAGACTGATTCTGTAGAAATGCGTCTGAAATCGCGAGGATACTGAATATTGAAATTAATATAGCTCCAAAAGGGAACAAATTCAATAACTTTAATTGAGCACGATTCCTAAAGCTTACTCTTTGAATATAACGTTTCCCAGTCAAGTTTCGCCGACTTTTCCGCTTTTGCAGTTCAATCTCGATGCTGTTCAAATCCTGTTTTAATACTCTGACAATCGTGTCCCAACGCATCCAAAGGCATATGATCCATAGAGAGTATGTAATGAAGGCGAATTTACTCCAAGGTTCGCGCCAAATATAGAAAACACCTGAAACATTAATAAGGTAATAAATGATGTTTGAATCAACGGGTGCAAGTATGATGTAAAAAAGAACCAACAAGAAGAAAACCTTGAGCAAAAAAGTTAATCGCGCGTTAATTGTATTTAGTTTACGGTTGAACATCTTGTATGGAAGGATCAATATAAACACAATGAGGAATAGATTAAAGCACACCTCCAAGGTCTCACTTGTTTGAAAAGATTCTGATCTCCAAGGAAAGTAGAAATTTCGTTCATTTACAATTTCGTTTTCTGCCCAGTACCCACCCCCTGCGAAAACGCGGAGGTTTGATCCAAAAATTAGACTTACGCCCTCTAAATTAGAGCGATAGAGTCCTAGGGAGTTTGAGCTGAACCAATAATTCAGAATGCCAGGAACATAGAGAAGAAAAAGAAAGCCAAGCCCAATAATCTTCTTGTGAAATGTTCGCCGAGACTCCTTGTTTACACTTCTAAATGAAAAACTAATAATGATGAATAACAACGATGTAATCAGGACTGCTGGATTAGAAATAACGCCATAAGTCGAAACTGCAAGTAAAGTTAAGGAAGTATAAAATTTGTTACCGGTAAGTTTTGATCTGAACAGGATAAAGCCCAAAAGCGCCAAAACAACACCGTAAGTTTTCGACTGGTATTGTGCGGTATTTAAAAAGACAAAGGACGTCACGATAGATAGATGAGCTGACACCAGCGCAATAGGGCTCAATTTCATAAAATGCAAAAATAAATATGTAGAAAAAACCAACATATATGAAAGCATTAAGTCAACCAGTAACGGTGCAAATAAATGTATTCCATCTAATGGAATTAAACCTATGACAAATCCGATGGGATATAGATTTGTGAGATTTCCTGTGGGCGTAAAGCCCGTCATCGGATCAACATTTGATAGCAAACCAAAAGAACCTACAGAGGGAAAATATTTTGATAACTCTTCAGAAACAACGTCTCCGATAGAGAATCGACCGATTTGAAAGGCCGTAATGAAAAGAAATCCCGGCAGGATTCCTTTATGTTTGGTTAATTGAGAAACAATTCTGTTCAAGATCGGAACAACCTTAGATTCAAGTTGTTGATCTGCTTGGCATTAATTGCGATATTCTCAGAGTAATAATTCTTAGATATTTTCAGAGTGGTTTCATGATCAATAGAATCCCATTCAGAAATAACAGCAGTCAGATTCTCAAATGAATCTATACGCATAGTGGCACCTAGAGAGACCAAATCGTCGAGGGGTGAGACGAAGGCACTACCTAGAACAGGAATTCCGTGTGCTAGGTAGTGCCAAACTTTCAAGGAATCCCCATATGTGCTGAATGATGATTTTTGAGCGTCATAAAAAGCCAAGCCTAAATCACTTTTTGATATGTACTCTTCAGCCTTATCTAAAGCAATCATTCCAGGAAACTCAAGGGTTAGAGGTGTTTTAGAGACAGCAGCAATTTCAGAAGCCCTTCGGATGTAATCCTCATCTGAAATTCGCCCTAAAACTGTAAGATGAATTGAGAACTCTGAAGAAACTTTTGATAACGCGCTGATAGTCTCGTGCAGTAAAAATTGAGGCGTTACCTCCGAACCTGCCAAGATAATATTTAAATCTTCACCGAATCTCCTAGGTTCAATTTGGCGTTGACGTGCAAAATCTATTTTCGGCAAGTTTCTTATGATCGTGGTTGACTTTCCTCTTTTCCCATAGCGTTTATTCAAAGCAGACTCAATTTTTGCAGATGGCGTCGTAATTTCATCTGCGTTCAACCATGCATATTTGGAATTGAACTCATAAACTTTATTAATTAAATCGTTGTCGAACCTCTTGCCTGGCGTGAAATCAACAACATGATGCCATAAACGTATGGTAGGAAACACTTTTTGAAAAACACTCAGTATTGTGATTACTCCTAAATCAGCAGAAAAAACAAAGATTTTTCCTCTTGCAATTACAAATGCAAAAAGCAATGTGAGAATATAAAACAAGGGATCAAGAATTAAAAAGCGAAAAGATTGTGGGAAGGCTCTCAGATTGATTTTTAAGGCTCGTTTTTTCGATTTATTAACATAGGAGAATCTATAAAAATCATGTTTACCCAAGGGCATTTCGACAAAAAAATGTTTAGTCTCATGAACCTTAAGGGCGCTGAGAATATTGTCAAAACCACCATGCTTTACTGATCCCCTTGTTGTGATTCTCCTTACAAAAACTACTGGAACTAAGGTAACCATACCAATTCATTCCATTTCTCTAAGATCAAAATGCGCCAAAGCTTCCAACTATCCGAATCACTCATTTCATTCTTTTTGAGGTTCTGGAGAACTCGAAATTCGCGTGGGGACAAAAGAACTCGGGAAAGCGAGGTTGTTGACGCCATTAGATCCTGAATCTCACCCAATTTCATGTTTGTCAATGTGTCTAATGGAAGTTGAAAGCCTTTTTTAGAGGGAGGATCTTCGCCACGTTGACCAATTCTACGTGAGTACAAACCTCTCAGAATAGGTTTAGTGCGTGAAGAATCTGGAAGAAAACCAAATTTTGGCATTGAACTCTTCAGCGATGCATGTATTCGAGTTTGCAGTCGGTATAGTTCACCATCTAAATATGGAACACGCCCCTCGACCGATGCTGCCATCGTGGCCGAATCAACTTTCTTGAGCAAATGTTGAGGAAGCTGTGCCGAGATTTCAAAGTCTTGAATAAACTCAAGTATATTTGCAAATGAATTTTTAGAACTAATTCTTTTCATGCCAAGCAATAACTTGGGGTCCCGGGTAATTGCGTACAAATAGATCTGCTTTTTAATAATTAAAGGGAAGGTTTTAAAGATTCCTTCATTCAACTGGAACCAAGTATAACCCCCGAACATTTCATCAGCGCCTTCACCAAATAGTGCAACCTTGAACCCATGATGCGACATGGACCTCGCCATCAAAGCATTTGAAATCAATCCACCATCCAAAGTCGACAAATTCTCAAACAATCGAATCTGCGTATCAAAATCTTCTGCAATAAATTTGGGGTCAATTTCAACAACTGTAAATGAATTACAAAATCGTTTTGCGATTAGTTGAGCTTGTTTATTCTCAGAACGCCGATCATCAATAAACGAAATACAAAATGAATCTAGCGGTCTATCGAATTCAGTCTTTGATATCTCCGCGATCATAGATGAGTCTATTCCGCCTGATAGTGCGAGTGCTATTGGGACATCAGATACTAGGTGCCTTCCGATCGAATTAATGAGCTCAGTCTCAACGGCGTCGACTGCAGCGGTCAAGTCAGAAATTTTATTGCGTTGAGATAACCCTAAATTGTTACTAAGAGCTGATTTCAATCCCCTTTCAGAAAATGTGAGAATCTCTCCTGGTGCAACCTGCTTTATTTCATTTGAGAACGATTCAGTATTACCAGGGGCAAACATAAAGTGGGCAAGGTTTTCTATCACTCCAAAATTTAAGTTCAATTTGAAACTACGAGAGAAGGTGGGGGAGTTTCTAAGTGCGAGTATTGATTTAGGTTCGGAAGAAAAAATTAGCAAATTTTTTTCAAAAAAGTAATACAAAGGTTTAATGCCGAGATGATCCCTAGTCAGCGTGAGGCTAAGAGATTTGGTATTCCAGAATGCAATTGCAAACATACCGTCCAGTAGATCCACTAGAGAATTTCCAAGGTATTCAAAACCTTCTGAGAGACAAGCTCCATCACTACCCTTATCAAACTTTCGACCTTTTGAAGTAAGAAACTTTTCCAAGTTAGTGTGATTGTAAATCTCTCCATTGAAGACTGAGATCACTTGTTCATCAGCAGACTTAATTGGGTATAGACCTTTAGATTTGTTTTGAATTGCAAGCCTCTGCATTCCCAGAACTAAATTCGTACCGGGTTGAACTACAATTTTCTCGTCGGGACCACGATGTTCAAGAGTTTGAATTCCTATTTCAAAAAGATGATTTATTTCACCAGCCATCAGCTCACCATTAAAGTCAACGATGCCAAAAATTCCGCAAATCTTAGCCACCTCCACTTAATCGAGCTTTACATATTTCAAAAATTTTTTTTCCTATGGGTTCGGGATTTATTCGAGATTTAACTGTCTCTTTTGGGAACCTTACCAAAGCCTTCTTCATTGAGTCTATGAGGCTTTCCAAAGTGCCATCCATGAGCAGATAATCTGACCGGTCTAAACTTGCTATAGAGGGGATATCATTGCAAATAACCTTCTTTTTAAATGCTATAGATTCAGTTACAGGAAGCCCATATCCTTCATCAATCGCTGGGTAAACACAAAATGATGTCTCATGATAGGCATTTGCTAGCTCATCATCGGAAGGATTTCTTAGCACTATTAAGTTACCAGGGAAGTCGCGCAACACTTCATCTATTTTCTGATTAATCTGCTGATTCGCCCAACCCGTCGAACCAGCGAGCGTTAAAGTAAATTTCTCGCCTTGTTCCCACAGTGCCACACAAGCAGTTAAAAGCTGGATGTGATTCTTACGAGGCTCAAAGGTGCTAACACAAAGCACATCAGGTGTGTCAATGCTTTCCACTTTGAATTGTCGGTCACTGAAAGCTGCTGGATTTAATCCATTAGGATTTATAACAAAGTGTTGCTGATTCAAGCATTTGGTATCTTGGGATTCAAAGTAGTGCAGATAGTCACTCTTAGTTTTTTCGCTTACAAAGAAAACAACATTGGCTCCGCAGGTGAAATCCAAGTATCTTTGGAATGAGTTTATTCTTGACCTGGGGAATAAGTCTGGCTTTTGAATGGGCAATAGATCATGGATAACAATCGCCAGTATGTTATTCGATTTAGTTTGTAATTTTTTCCAGGCCTTTAAGTCCGATTTTCTGTGGACGGGATTCACAATGAGGATTACACAATTTGAGATAGCAGCGTAGCCTCCCCATTTTGCAGATTTGTACGTGTTTAAAAGAACTAGAAGAAACTCCAACAATTTACTTAGTAAGGACTCCAAGAGGGAAAGTCGACACCTGAACAATGTGGCCTGAAAAGATCGAAGTAATCCCCAAATCCTGAGACTTCGCTTACTTGGATTAGTAGGCCGCATTTCAATTTTTTTATGAGCACTTATGGGCAATTTCCTGACGTTTCCACGAAACAAAGCTATTGGAACAAAATCATGTTGATGCTTTGAAAAGAGATAAACTTCATGCAACACTCGTTGAATTCCAGAAAATATCGAAGAATGAATCAAGTGAGAGACGTCGAGAACCACTTTATTTGTTAGAGAATTCCATTCTAACTTACTCATAAAAGCACCTTTTAAGCGTCGGTTGTTGAATCAAGAGTGCATCCCTAATTGTCAGGTAGTAGTAATCTGGATAATCAGCCGAATTGAGGGACTTTAGTAACTCACAATTTGACTCTGCTCCACTCATTTCAAGTTGCTTTAAAATTTTGGAGTTCATTTCAAATTTTACGTCGATCGAATGAATCGAACTACCAAGAATAAATGAATTAAGGAGGACTGCAAGATAAATCAATCGGCGCCCACCTCCAAAGCGGATTCTTGGGAATAGAGATATAAAAAATGGAAAAAGAATCCAACCAAAAACATAGATAAAGTATGTGTTTCCAGGAACTAAGAGATAGGCAGTTTGGTATTTCTCGGACATAGCCGACCCTATTGCTAATAGCAACAGAAAAGCGAAGACAGCTGTAGCAAAGTAATACTCTTTTGCTTGTATAACTGTCTCTGGGACAAACATTTTTAATCTTGATATAAGCAGTACAGGAATAGCGAGTGAAATTCCGAGAATGAAGGATGTCACTTCAAAATTCTCCGTAAAGATTGAATAGATGTACAGTGGCCATGTGCTGAGAGGCAAAGTTCCAGCGATTTGAACAATAGAGTAAAGTGGAATCAAGGAGATTGAACCAATCTGTGTCCCGGAATAGCTTGATTTCTCAGTTACAGAAGTTGTGATGACAAAAAGTAGATAACATAATAGAATGCTAAGGTCCGTGACTATTCTAAGAACGCTGTCTTTACGAAATTTCTGCATAGTGGCTAGGGTGATTAGATAACCCAAGACGGCTATTGAAAGCTCGTGAATGGTGAGAAGACAAAGTAGTACAGCAATTCTAGATATTCCACCAAGCCACCCAAATTTGGTTTCAAGAAGCCTAAAGTACAGTGTTGTCAAAATAAGTAAACTGAATACCGTGCTTGTATAACTGATAATCGGATCGTGACCCCATAAAGCATGCATTTGTAAGGTCAAACAAAGAATGATCAAATACTTTGTGAACCCTAGTTGCCTAATTCCATTAAACTTTTGTATTAACGAAATGTTGCGCCACGAGATCCAGGCTGTAATTGCGATAAATGATAAGCGTGCAAGTGACCAGCTCAACTCAAGGTCAACAAATCCAGTAAGTTTGAGAGCTTTCGAGAAGGTCAAAAGAAGTGCACTTATGATCCAACCCATCGGCAGAAATCTATTGTCAGAATTATTCCATTGGTGATTTACTTCGAAAGCAAAACTTTGCAATAAATTCTTATCATTTGTGTTTACAGTAAATTGAATAAGGATAACCAAATCATCAGCAATTACTGGTAAAGTCAGCAACAAAGAACCAGTCATACATATAAAGACCCACGCAATCAATCCAGGTTTTACAAGCTCTACTTTATTCACACAAAATCCTTCGGTGAATCAGGCATTATCTCAAAGCATGTGAATTAAAGTTCGGATAATTAGGGTCGAAAGTGATTACCAAATAATCCAAGGAAATCATTCTGATTTCATCCGGTTACTAAAGTCTTCAATCGTTAAGCCTAGTCCAATTTCAAGAGAAGTACTTGCCTGCCAATTCAAAACCGATTTCGCTGTCGAGATGTCAGGTTTTCTTTGCTGAGGATCATCTGCAGGTAATGGTAAGAAAATCAATTCTGATTGAGAGTTCGTAATTTTTAATACAAGCTGCGCCAACTGCAGCATTGTAAACTCATTGGGATTTCCAAGATTGATTGGACCAACAACTTTTTCGTTTTGATTCATCATGGAAATGATGCCTTCGATAAGATCAGCCACATAACAGAATGATCGAGTTTGACGCCCTTCACCATAGATCGTTATTGGTAAGTTGTTCAGAGCTTGATAAATGAAGTTACTAACGACGCGACCATCAGAAAAATTCATCCTCGGTCCGTAGGTGTTGAAAATTCTTGCGACCCTGATTTCCAGTCCGTACTGGCGGCTGTAATCGAAGAATAGAGATTCGGAAGCTCGCTTTCCTTCGTCGTAACATGACCTAATTCCTATCGGATTCACATTCCCCCAATAGTCCTCACGTTGCGGTGTAACAATTGGATCACCATAGACTTCAGAAGTTGACGCTTGAAATATCGGGATGTCTAACCGTCTAGCAAGTCCGAGCATATTAATAGCTCCTAAAATACTGGTCTTGATAGTCTGCACTGGATATTTTTGATAGTGCACAGGGGAGGCAGGGCACGCCATATTGTAAATGGCATCTACTTCCACAAATAACGGCAAAGTTATGTCATGCCTCAAGAACTCGAATTTTGGATTTTCTCTGTAGGAGTTAAAGTTGGATTTATTTCCTGTATACAAATTGTCAACAGCCAAAACATCGTGCCCATCTCGCAATAGACGTTCGCAAAGATGGGATCCAAGAAATCCGGCACCACCAGTAACTAAAACTCTCATTGTCGCCTCCCACCCACAACTATATGTCTAGTTCATGTGGCTTGGGCCGGGATCGAACCGGCGACCTAACGATTTTCAGTCGTTCGCTCGTACCAACTGAGCTACCAAGCCAAACAAGGTTCTGACATCGGCCTTAAATAAGTACGACACCAAAACCTTTGC
>JACCDN010988953.1_pt1 | contig 15337 bp, 17 predicted proteins | sample 7441691 | NCBI WGS metagenome assembly JACCDN01 (sample SAMN15323439, study PRJNA562643) | freshwater metagenome | isolation source: river surface water | place: USA:Blue River Watershed | collected 2017-08-16
CGGGCGGTGTGTCGGCTGCGACCTTGAGTTCTTGCTCATGACGCCACTCGATCACCGACTTGATGACCAAGGTGACCAGCGCCAGCAAGGCCAGCAAAGATGCCACGGCAAAGGCGGCCACCGACTGGTACTCGTTGTACAAAATTTCCACATGCAGTGGCATGGTGTTGGTTTGGCCCCGGATATGGCCCGACACCACCGACACCGCACCAAACTCGCCCATGGCACGGGCGTTACACAAGATGACGCCGTAAATCAAACCCCACTTGATGTTAGGCAAGGTGACATACCAAAAGGTTTGCCAACCTGTGGCACCCAACACAATGGCGGCTTGCTCTTCGTCATTGCCCTGCGCTTGCATGAGTGGAATTAATTCACGCGCGATGAAGGGGAACGTGACAAACACCGTCGCCAACACAATGCCAGGCACGGCAAACACAATCTTGATGTCATGCGCTTGCAACCAAGGGCCAAACCAGCCCTGCGCACCAAACATCAACACATAAATCAAACCGGCCACCACGGGCGACACTGAGAACGGCAAGTCAACCAAGGTGGTCAAAAAGGCCTTGCCCGTGAATTCGTATTTGGCGATGGCCCACGCAGCGGCAATGCCAAACACCAAATTCAAAGGCACAGCAATGAGTGCGGTGATGAAGGTCAAATAAATGGCCGACCACGCATCGGGCTCTTGCAAAGCCACCCAATACGCATCCAAACCTTTGCGCAAGGCTTCGGTGAACACCGCAGCCAACGGCAAGACCAAAAAGAAAAACATGAAGGTGAGCGCCAAGCCAATCAGGCTGTAGCGCACCCATGCGGGTTCTGTCGTACCCGCTTGAGCCCGTCGCTGTGAGGGATTCATGGTGGTGCTCATGCTGGGGCTCCAGAATGGCGGCGCTGCCACGCTTGCAAGGCATTGATGACCAACAACAACACAAATGAGATGACCAACATCACCACCGCCACGGCCGTAGCACCGGCGTAGTCGTATTGCTCTAACTTACCAATGATGATGAGCGGTGTGATTTCAGACACCATGGGCATGTTGCCCGCAATGAAAATCACCGAGCCATATTCGCCAATCGCACGCGCAAACGCCATGGCAAAACCAGTGAGCAACGCGGGTGCGATGCTGGGGAAAATCACGCGGCTAAACGTTTGCCAGCGTGTGGCGCCCAAACAAGTGGCCGCTTCTTCGAGTTCTTTTTCTGCGTCTTCCAACACGGGCTGCACGGTGCGCACCACAAAAGGCAAGCCAATGAAGATGAGTGCAATCACCACACCGTTGGGGTTGAAGGCCAGCTGAATGCCCATGGGTTCGAGGTACTGCCCCACCCAACCATTACCCGCCAACAAGGCGGTAAGCGAGATACCGGCCACAGCGGTGGGCAATGCAAAAGGCAAGTCCACCAACGCATCCACCACCTTCTTGCCGAAGAAGTTGTAACGCACCAGCACCCAAGCCACGAGCAAACCAAACACCACGTTGACCAAAGCAGCAATCAGCGACGCACCAAACGTGAGGCGATATGACGCCATCACGCGAGGGCCTGTGACAGCCTCATAAAACTGGTCCCACGTGAGCGTGAAGGTTTTGAACACCAAGGCCGAGAGGGGTATCAACACAATCAAGCTCAGGTATGTGAGCGTGAAGCCTAGCGTGATGTTGAAACCGGGAAGCACACGCGCAGCCTTGTGGCTGCGCGCCAGAGAAAACAATGCCATGAAAAATTACTTCACCGTGTAAATCTTGTCGAACTGACCACCGTCATTGAAGTGGACTTTTTGTGCTTCGCTGAGTGAGCCGAAATACTCGCTCACAGGCACCAACTGAACAGGCTTGAAGGTGGCTGCATATTTCTTCAGCAATGCGGGTGAACGTGGGCGCAAGGCGTGCTTGGCCGCAATTTCTTGTGCCTCGTCAGAGTACAAGTAGTTCAAGTAAGCCTTAGCCAATTCGCCTGTGCCCTTTTTGTTCACAGTGCGTTCCACCACCGCCACTGGGTTCTCAGCAATGATGCTGACGGATGGGTGCACGGCATCGACCTTGCCTTCGCCAAATTCACGGTCCACTGACACCACTTCTGATTCAAACGTCACCAGCACATCGCCGATGTTGCGTTGCAAGAAGATGGTGGTGGCATCACGGCCGCCTTTGGCGAGCACGGGCACGTTCTTGAAAATCTTGGCCACAAACTCAGCAGCGCCTGCATCGTTCATGCCCTTTTTACGGGCATACGACCAAGCGGCCAAATACGCCATGCGGCCATTGCCACCGGTTTTGGGGTTGACGATGATGACTTGCACACCAGGCTTGGTCAGGTCGTCCCAATCCTTGATGCCCTTGGGGTTGCCATTGCGTGTGAGGAACAACATGGTCGACGTGGTGGGCGATGCGTTGTTGGGAAACTTCTTCGCCCAATCTTTGGCCACCACGCCTGTGCTGGCCAAGAACTCAATGTCAGTGGTGGTGTTCATGGTCACCACATCGGCTTCTAAGCCGTCATTCACTGCTCGCGCTTGTGCGCTTGAGCCACCGTGGGCTTGGTCAATCTTGATGTCTTTGCCTGTGGTCTTTTTGTAGTGGGCCACAAAGGCTTGGTTGTAGTCTTTGTAAAACTCGCGGGCCACGTCATACGACACGTTCAGCAACGTTTGTGCAGAAGCCAAAGAGCTAATCGCCAAGAGTGTGGCGGCCAAGGTGGTGTGTAGAAACTTTTTCATACCGTTTGAAACTCCAAAGAATGAGAAGAAATTGTGGGTGTCGAGGCTTTCAACACCAAAGGCGTTTCCACCAAAGATTGCAACAGTGCCAGCCCCAAAGGCCATGCACCAAAACCAGAGTCAATGTTGATGTGTCCTGCGTTTTGCAAACGCACAAACTCACTCCCCCATGACCGCGCATAAGCTCCAGCGGTGCGCACAGGGCAATACGGGTCGTTGCTGCTGGCCACCACCACACTGCGGTAGGGCAAGATTTGGGAAGGCACAGGGGCAAAGTCCACCAAAGGCGCACGACGTTCAGGGTCAGCAGGGGCGACCAACAAAGCACCTTGAATGCGCGCCACGGCGTCGGGTGGCAAGTGGGTCGATGCAATACAGCCCAAGCTGTGCGCCACCAATACCACGGGGCCGTCTTGCGCCTGAATCGTTTCAGCAATGCGGCTTACCCAAGCGCTTCGCGTGGGCGAAATCCAGTTGTCTTGCTCCACGCGCACAGTGCCCTCGATGGACTCGGCCCACAGGCTTTGCCAGTGACCGGGGCCGGAATCGCGCCAACCGGGCACGATGAGGATGGTGGGTGTTTGAGACATGGGAGTGATTGTGGGTGGCAATGCAGCAAACTCAAACGACTGTTTATTTGTTAGTTAATAACGCATCCGTATAAAGAAAAATTTACTTCTTCAAATAAATTTGGTCGAAGCTCGCGCCATCGGCAAAGTGGTCTTTGTCTGCCTTGGCCCAGCCACCAAAGGCTTGATCAATGGTGAACAAAGGCAACTTGGGCAATTGCTTCACATACTTGGCTTGGGCTTTGGCCGAGATAGGTCGGTAAAAGTTTTTGCCAACAATGTCTTGGCCTTCATCGGTGTAAAGGTAATTTAAATAAGCCTCAGCCACTTTGCGTGTGCCTTTGCGCTCGACGTTTTTGTCCACCACCGCCACAGGTGGCTCGGCCAAGATGCTGATGGAGGGGTAGACGATGTCGACCTTGCTGCCAAACTCTTTCTCTAACAAGTGCGCTTCGTTTTCCCAAGAGATGAACACATCGCCTTGGTTGCGTTGTGCAAATGTCACCGATGAGCCGCGTGCACCGGTGTCGAGCACGGGCACGTTTTTATAGAGGGCGGCCACAAACTCTTTGGCTTTCGCTTCACCGCCGTATTTGCGTTTGGCAAATTCCCAAGCGGCCAAGTAGTTCCAACGCGCGCCGCCCGATGTTTTGGGGTTGGGTGTGATGACGCTGATGCCTGGCTTGACCAAGTCATCCCAATCTTTGATGCCCTTGGGGTTACCTTGGCGCACCACCAGCACGATGGTCGAGGTGTAAGGCGCTGAGTTGTGAGGCAAACGCTTTTGCCAGTCTTGAGGGATCAGCGCCGCATTTTTGTAGAGGGCATCCACATCCCCCGCCAAAGCCAGCGTGACCACATCGGCATCAATGCCGTCGATGACCGAACGTGCTTGTTTGCCCGAACCGCCATGCGACTGTTTGATGGTCACATCTTGGCCGGTTTGCGCTTTCCAATGTTTGGCAAAGGCGGTGTTGAACTCGGCGTACAGCTCACGTGTCGGGTCATACGACACGTTGAGCAATGTGACGGGCGCGGTTTGCGCCGCAGCTAAACCGCTCACAGCCACCAAGGCTGTGGCCACCAGAGTTTTGAGGAAGTGTTTGCGTTGAATCATGTCGGTTCCCTTTTTGAATCCATCTAAATTTGCGATGGATGGATTCTTAGCGCAGCAGCGCGAAAAGGGAACGACAGAGTTTTTGGTTGTTAATTACCTAAACATCTAAGGTAATGTCAAAGCGCGTTCAAAGGAATTTTGAGGTAGGACACACCGTTGTCATCTTTGGGTGGAAACTCCCCCGCGCGAATGTTGATTTGCACCGCAGGCAAGATCAGCACAGGCATGGCCAAAGTGGCATCGCGTGCAGTGCGCATACGCACAAATTCAGCCTCGTCAATGCCGTCGTGTAAATGGATGTTGTGCGCACGCTGTTCGGCGACTGTGGTTTCAAACCGTACAGCTCGGTCTTCGGGTGGATAGTCATGACACATGAACAAGCGCGTGCTGGCTGGCAAGCTCAAAATTTTGCGTGCAGAGGCATACAACGTTTTGGCGCATCCCCCCGGAAAGTCACAACGCGCTGAACCCACATCCGGCATGAACAAGGTGTCGCCCACAAACACAGCATCACCCACTTGGTAGGCCACGCACGCAGGCGTGTGACCAGGTACATACAAGGCTTTGGCGCTTAAGTTGCCAATCGCAAATGTTTCATCCGTCTTCAGCAAATGGTCAAACTGTGTGCCGTCTTCTTTGAAGCCTGCCTCTAAGTTGAAAACGCCTTTGAACACACGTTGCACAGCAGTGATGTGGTCGCCAATGGCTGTTTGACCACCCAACCGCGCTTTGAGATAAGGGGCAGCGGTGAGGTGGTCTGCATGCGCATGCGTTTCTAAAATCCATTGCACATGCAGATTTTTTTCGCGCACAAATGAAATCACTTGGTCTGCCGACTGCGTGCTGGTACGGCCAGACTTAGGGTCATAGTCAAGCACCGAGTCGATGATGGCGCAAGCACCTCCCTCTTTTTCGTACACCACATAAGTCACAGTCCAAGTGCCTGGATCAAAGATGCCGTAGACGGTGGGGTTCAAAGCAGCGGGCATAGAAAAGCTCTGGTTCATAAGAGCACAATAATATAGGCGACTTTAGATATACAAATAAACCATGCACATCGACTGGCTTCATTTCACACCTGTGTCGTCTTTATTGGGCGGCATTCTGCTGGGCATTGCGGCCGGCGCGCTGTTTTTAAATAGCGGACGCATCCTAGGCATCACCGGCATCTTGGAAGGCTTGTTCAAGCCAACGCCCGACGATTCGCCATGGCGTTTGACCTTTCTGCTCGGCTTACTGACTTCGCCTTTGGTTGCCAAACTCATCTTGCCTGCCGACGTCTTGCATGCACCTCGCATCGATGCCAACTGGACCATGGTGATCGTGGCTGGCTTGTTGGTGGGTTTTGGCACGCGTTGGGGTGCAGGCTGCACCAGTGGCCATGGCATTTGCGGCTTGAGCCGTTTGTCGGTGCGCTCATTGGTGGCGACCTTGTCTTTCATGGGCACAGGATTCATCACTGTGTTCGTCATTCGTCATCTGCTGTGAGGAACTGTCTATGCAACGCGTGATTGAATTTATGTTGGGCCTCACCTTTGGCCTTGGCTTGTTAATTTCAGGCATGACCGACCCTGGCAAAGTGCAAGGCTTTCTAGACCTAGCGGGCGCATGGGATCCATCGCTGGCCTTTGTGATGGGCGGCGGTGTGATGGTGGGATTGATAGGGTTTGGCATGGCTAAGAAAAAAGTCATCAGCTTCTCGGGCGCCCCCTTTCATTGGCCAGAAATGACGCAGATTGATCGCCCCTTGGTATTGGGCAGTTTGATGTTTGGCATGGGCTGGGGCTTGGCTGGCTTTTGCCCCGGCCCTGCGCTGGTGACGATGGCCTCTGGCAACGACAAAGCCTTGGTGTTTGTCCTGGCCATGTTGGTCGGTATGGTGCTGTTTGATCGTTTCAAAAAAAGAGACAATTGAAGGCTTTTACCGCCACTGACCATTGGGGAATTTTGTGAATCTGACCAACTTGATTGAAACATTCGGAGACCACTCTGTGTTGGCCATGGGGGGCGCACTCATCGGTTTGATGTTTGGTTTTTTTGCTCAACGCTCCAAGTTTTGCGCACGCGCGGCTGTCATTGAATGTTGTGAAGGCGTTTTGGGTTCACGTTTGGCCGTTTGGTTATTGGGCTTTGCCGTGGCCATTTTGGCGGTCCAAACCATCGTGGTGGTGGGCTTCTTAAAACCAGAAAGCTCTCGCCATTTGGGCGCACCAGGGAGCATCTCAGGCGCTGTGGTGGGTGGCCTGATGTTTGGCATGGGCATGATCATGACGCGCGGCTGCGCCAGTCGCTTGTTGATTCTTTCTGCAAACGGAAATTTGCGCGCCCTACTCTCGGGCTTGGTGTTTGCCGTGACGGTGCAAGCCTCGATCTCAGGCTTGTTGGCACCAGCACGTCAGTGGGTCACTTCGTTGTGGATGGTGGAAGGCGGTCCTGATCGCAACCTACTGAACCTGACCACCTCATGGATGGGCTTGGTTGTCGGTGCTGCGATGGGAGCCGCAGCACTTTGGCGTTTGCGCGTCAACGACGACAAGAGCGGCCAAACATGGAGCTGGGCCGGCGCCTTGGTGGGCTTGGCCATTGCTTTGGGCTGGGGCTTCACACAGCTGGTCGCCAGCGTGTCGTTTGAACCCATTGCCGTGCAAAGCCTGAGCTTCAGCTCACCTTCTGCCGAATGGCTGATGCGCAGCTTGTCTACCGCGACCGCGCCGAGCTTTGGCTTCGATGCAGGTCTGTTGCCCGGTGTGTTTATTGGCTCGTTGGTGGCCAGTGTGATGTTTGGTGAATTCAAGTTTGAAGGCTTTCAAACTGAAAACAAACTGGGCCACTATTTGACAGGCGCCGTGTTGATGGGATTCGGCGCCGTCATGGCCGGTGGTTGCACCGTAGGCTCAGGCATGAGCGGTGGCGCCATCTTCTCAAACACCGCGTGGCTCACGCTGGTGTCGATCATCTTGGGCGCTGGATTGACTTACAAAACGCTCAAGTCAATCAACAGCCCCATTTAAAAATCGTTTACTGCGCGGGGCAGCAAGCCTCGCCATCTTTGGCCCCCAGCTTGCGCAGGATGATGGCCATGGGGCAAAAGTTGGTGAAACCAAACTGAAACAAGTTCAAGCCCACAAAAGCGGTGAAGGCCAAGGCCCACTCGCTCACAAACACGGGGCTGGCTTCTATGCCCAGCGCCAGTGACACCATGATGAACAAGCCAGCGATGACTCGGATGTAACGTTCGACGGTCATTTCATTCACTCCTATTTAAAAATTTTCAAACGGCCGCAAAGCCGGGGTTGGGCAACACGCCTTCGAGCTTGGGCGTGTTGAGCTTGCGCTTAGACACCTTGCCGCCGCTGGCCTTGAGCCATTGCTCTGCCACTTCCCACACGGGTTTGAGATTTTGGTTTTTGGCTTCTTCAGCTACGGGCGCCCAACCCGCCACTTTGTATTTCTTGTTGGCATCAATGAGCTTGCCTTTGAGGCGCATCGCACCAATGCGGTTACCCATTTTTTCGTTAGGACGGCACACATATTCGAGGCCTCCCACGCGCACCATGTCACCGCCCTGTTGGTAATACGGATCGGGGTTGAACAAGTTGTCGCACACGTCTTCGAGCACGGTCTTGATGGTCTCGCCGGTCATCTCGGTCACCGTGGCATACGAGTAAGTGGTGGCTGTCATGTCCATCAACCATTCACGTGTGATGGCTTGACCTGGCAACAAGGACGTGCCCCAACGGAAACCGGGCGAGAAAGCCATGTCTGCGCCTTGCACATCCATCAAAGCATCGAGCAACAACTGATCGCCCGTGCCGTTGAAGTTACCACGGCGGTACAGCGTGCCTTCGGTGATGGCCAATGTTTCGTTCAACTTAGCTTCGTAAGGGGCACGGATCTTGTGGATGAGTGCGTCCATCTCTTTGTCGGCAGGCAACATGTTGGAAAAGATAGGCAACAGCTTGTAGCGGAAGTCTGTGATTTTTTTGTTCTTCACTTCAAAATCGAGCACGCCCAAAAACTTGCCGTTCGAGCCTGCGTTGGTGACGATGGTTTTTCCGCCCTTGTTGTTGACCAAAGTGGCCACAGGCATGCCATCGTGGGTGTGGCCACCCATGATGGCGTCGATGCCGCTGACGCGACTTGCCATTTTCAAATCCACGTCCATGCCGTTGTGTGACAGCACGACCACCACCTGCGCTCCTTTGGCGCGGGCTTCGTCCACCATCTTTTGCATGTTCTCGTCTTGGATGCCAAAGGCCCAATCGGCCACCATATAGCGCGGATTGGCAATCGGTGTGTAGGGGAAAGCTTGACCAATGATGGCGCATGGCACGCCGTTTATTTCACGAATCACGTAGGGCTTGAACACCTGGTCGCCAAAGTCTTGGGTCTTGATGTTTTGCGCGATGAAATCCACTTTGCCTGCAAAGTCTTTGTTGACGATTTCTTGCACGCGCTCCATGCCGTAGGTGAATTCCCAGTGGCCCGTCATCACGTCCACGCCCAGCAACTTACAAGCATCCACCATGTCTTGTCCGTTGGTCCACAACGAGGTGGCCGAACCCTGCCATGTGTCACCACCATCGAGCAACAGTGCGCCAGGGCGGCTGGCCTTGAGGCGCTTGACCAAGGTGGCCAAGTGCGCAAAGCCTCCTACTTTGCCGTAGCGTTTGGCCGCCACTTCAAAGTTCAAGTAGCTCATGCCATAGGCTTCAGCGCTACCAGGGCGCACACCTGCCGTCTTTAGCAAATGCTCGCCCACCAAATGGGGTAACTGCCCTTTCATGCTGCCAATACCGAGGTTGACACTGGGCTCTCTGAAATAGATGGGCTTGAGTTGCGCGTGGCAATCCGTCATGTGCAGAAATGACACTTGGCCAAACTTCGGGATGTCATACAAACCTTTGGCAGCCACGCTGCTCTCAGCTTGGGCATAAGCATTCATATTGAGGCCAGCCATGGAGCCAGCACCCATGACTTGCATGAATTCGCGTTTGGTTAAGTTCATATCAGCACCTACTTATTTAAATAACGTAGAAAAGCCGCAGACGATTACTCATGCTGCGGCCCTTTGAAAAATTACTTGTTGACTGGCGACGCAGGGTCGAGTAACAAAGCCATCACGTGTTTAATTTGCGCTTCGGTCAAGATGCCTTTGTGCGCAAAGCGCGGCATGTTGGAACAAGCGTTGTAGGCACGTGCATTTTGAATCTTGCCCCAGGTGTATTCCACGATGGGTTTGGACTCTGCGCTGTTGGGATTGGTCACACCGCGCAGCTTGCCGTAGTTGTACAAGCTTGGGCCCAAGGTGCCATAAGACAACTCGGTCTTGCTGATTTGGTGGCAGTTGTAGCAGTTGCCGCCATTGACCGAGCCTTCGGCATCGGTCCATGTTTTACCGGCCCCGCTTTGTGCGATTTTTTCGCCTTCTTTGAAGTCACCCAAGTATTTGCCATCAGTCGGAGCTTTGATGGTTTTCATGTTGCGTGCTTCGATCTCGGCAGACACTTTGGCATCCAAAGCTACACCCGTGCGGTCAGACTCCGCACACAAGCGGTTATCTTCGTCAGGGCTCAAACGGTCCAGCTTGGCTTGACCTTGGGCACGGAAAGAACGCCCCAAGATGTCTTGGGTGAGTTTGTCGAGGTCAGCGCTCGAAGGCATCGGTGCCGCACATGCGGTCAACAAGGTCACTGCGGCTACGCTCAAGGCGATTTGATATTTGCGGTTCATTTGCGTTGTCCTTATCGTTTGATCGCAGGCGCAATGGCTTCACCACCTTTGCCATTCACACCCATGTACACGCCCAATGCGATAGTGGCATCGCTGCCAAACAAGGGATAAGGGAAACGTTGCTGACGGTAGCAGTCGTTCAAGCGCAACTGCGCACCCCACATTTGCCCGTTCGACACACGATAAGCAGGCCAAGCACCAAAACCGTTGCCAGCACCGGGATTTTTTGTCAGATTAGGCAAATCTTGCAACCGGATGCGCTTGTCGTCTTGGCTGTGGCAAGTGGCACACGCAAAGTCATGCGAACCGCCGCGCATGAAGAACAGGCGTTGGCCAACTTCGTACATCTTGCGTTCTTCCACATGGCTTTGCGAGAGGTTGAATTTCATGCCTTTGGACTCGCCAGCAATCCAAGTCGCCAACGCGGTGACATTGCTTTGTTCGCCTCGTCCAAAAGGTGTCTTGGCGATTTCTTCGCCATTGAAGCCTTGCAACTCTTGCATGCATGTCACCAAACGTGACTCCAAGTCTTGCACGCGCCCAGTGTCAGAGAAGTAACGGGGCAGTTCAACCCACGCGCCTTTAACCACGCCTGCGCCTTTGCCCAAATCGCATTTTTCAAGTGATGCTTTTTTAGGACCGCGTTTTTGCTTCCACAGGTCTTCACCTTTGGCTTCAAATAACTCGGCGGGGTTGCCGTCTTGCAACATGGCGCGGTATTCCGCGATGCTGTCGGTTGACGATTTTTGGGCGAACGCAGCGGTTGACAAGCCGATGAGCCCCACAGCGGCTGATAAGCCGATGCACCTAGACGCTAGTGCTATTTTTTTCATGTGTGTGTCTCCACTGCGTTCATTGTGATCACGAAACGGTTGCTTCGTCAGAGCGTGTATCGCCCTTGTTGTCTTTCCAAGTGATGCCCACTTTGTCACCGGCTTTAGCGCCTTTGATGGTGAATTGCAAGAAGGGGTTCTTAGACACAGCGGGGCCCCACTCGGCTGTCATCACGACCTTACCGTTCAGAGTGGCTGTCACGTCTTGGATATGCCAAGCGGGAATGATTTTTCCGGTGCCGTCTTTGCGTTGACCGGACTCCATTTCGTGGCTCATCAAGACACGGATGGTTGCTTTGTCGCCAGCTGCTTGGGCGCGAATGCGCATTGGATCTGCCATGGTATTTCTCCTGAAATTTCTAAATTAGCCGCCGCAGCCGCCGAGTGTCACTTTGACTTCCTTCTTGGCGAAGAAAGCTTTGCCGTCATTGGTGATAGCCACCGCATACACATCCGATGACTGGCCCATTTTTGAGCGTGTCGCGAAGTTGGCTTCGACTTCGGGTGTCACATTGAACATGGCAATCAAAGCCGATGGGTTTTTCTCGACCAACAACAACATGCGTTTGACGTTGCTCAAGCTGGTGCTCACGCCCAATGGCACAACAGCGCCGTTTTCAGCGATGTCTGGCCCAGTGATGGTGACATCTTTGCTTTCCAAGGGGGCTGAGCCACCCATGGCCTTGACCGCTTCAGCCACGCTCTTGGCGTCAAAAGCAGCCTTGTCAAAGGCATGAGCGTATTGTGGGAACAGGCCAGTAGAGGCCAAGAGGCCTGCCACAGCGGCGCTGTGCTTAAGGGTCTCGCGACGAGTTTGCATGTAGTGCTCCTAAAAATTCGTGAGGGTTATTTTGCCGCACCGGCTGCGAGCCAGCTAGCAATCGTTTTGATATCTGCATCAGGTGCCGTTTGTGCAGGCATTGGGATAGCACCCCATACACCTGCGCCACCAGATTTGATCTTGCCAGCCAAGTAATCGGCTTTGCCTGGATACTTTTTGGCGATATCGCTGAAGCTGGGGCCAACCACCTTGGTGCTTTGTGCATGACACGCCGTGCAGTTGTGTTTGCCTAGCAAAGCCAGAGCGGGGTCAGCCACTTTGGCAGCGGGTTTTGCAACGGGGGCTGACGATGCGGCACCGGCTGAGGTGGACTTGTTTTCTGGCACAGCCGTATTCGCTCCGTGCTGTTGACCCACCAATCGGTTTTGATCGGCCAAGTTGCCATGCGCATTGCGTGCGTAGTCAGGCAGCATAGAAGCCACTTTGGCTTCCGGGATGCAATCTTTCATGCATGCCACATTGGCGGTGTCAGGCTTGGCGGTGCCGTTGAACTCTTTGCCAGCCCACATGTTGTGCTTGGTGGTCATGCCGTTTCGGTTAGGCATGCGCTTTTGCACTTCGGCCATATTTTTGTCTGACAACACGAAGTTTTCAGGCACCACATTGGCTAAGCTCAAAAGGTAAGCCGTGACCGCATACACCTCATCAGGTTTGAGCGATTTGGGTGCCGTCCAAGGCATGGCGCGGTTAATGTAGTCCCACAGCGTAGACACCGTGGCCACCTTCATGATGGTGGTGCGTCCTGGGAAATCTGCACGCTTCAAATTGGCCACGTTGCCAGTTTTGATGTCGTCGTTGGTGGTGCCGCCAATCAAAGGGCTGAACACTTCGTTGGATTCACCAAACACACCGTGACAGTGGGCACACTTGGCTTCCCACAAATCTTGGCCTTGCGCGACCGAGCCTGAACCAGCGGGTAAGCCTTTGAAGTCGGGGCGCACATCAATGTCCCATGCCGCAACTTCTTTCGGCGTGGCCGGACGACCTACGCCAGGGTACGCCGTGCTTTGTGCGCTGGCAAAACCAGCAGCAGCCAACAAGGCCGTGGTCAAAACGACTTTACGAAACTTGGACATTCTTGACCTCGCCGTTTTCTTGCACCAACCAAGATTGGATGGCGTTGTTGTGATAAATCGAACGGGTGCCACGCGCTGCACGCAAGTGCTTGTAGGTGGGCTGCACGAATCCAGTTTCGTCTGTGGCGCGGCTTTGGATGATGGCAGGTTTGCCGTCCCACACCCAGTCTATGTTGAAGCGCGTCAGCGCTTTGCTGAGCACCGGTGTTTCCAAACGGGCTTGACGCCAGTTGCGGCCACCATCGACTGACACGTCGACTTTTTTGACCTTGCCACGACCCGACCAAGCCAAACCTGTGATGTTGTAAAAACCTTTGTCCAACAACACTTGACCGCCAGAAGGCGTGGTCACAACACTCTTGCATTCTTGGATGTTGGTGTACTGGCGGTGTTGACCATCGGGCATCAAGTCCATGTAGTGCACGGCTTCGTCTTTGGCCGCATAGGGCATATCGCCCACTTCGATGCGACGCAGGTACTTGACCCAGCTCACGCCTTGAATGCCCGGCACGATCAGGCGCAAGGGGTAGCCATTTTCAGGACGCAACATTTCGCCGTTTTGCCCATAAGCCACCAGCACTTCACCTGACAAGATAAGACTCATGGGAATGGTACGGGTCATAGAAGAACCGTCACCACCTTCAGCCAAGATGAATTTGGCATTCTTGAAATCAGCGCCTGCGATTTCGAGCAGGGTGATAAGCGGTACACCGGTGAACTCGCTGCATGACACCATGCCATGTGTGTATTGCACAGTGGGCACAGCCACATTGCCCCACTCGACCGCAGTATTTGCACCGCACTCGATAAAGTGGAAACGCGAGACCGAAGGCAAACGCATGATTTCGTCCATGGTGAACACCTTGGGTGTTTTCACCATGCCGTTGATCATGAAGCGGTGCTTAGACGGGTCAATGTCCCACCAGCCTTGGTGATGACGCTCAAAGTGCAGACCACTCGGCGTGACGATGCCAAACAAGGACTGCAAAGGTGCAAACGACACCGAGGCTTGCGTGGTTTGTGTCAAGCCTGGGCTTTGACGGCGCTGCACATTGGACTCGAACTTGGAAGGTACGCCGTAGCCATTGTTGGCAGCCACACCTTGGCCCAAGCCTGTGGCGTGCTCTGGCAAATTCAAGATATGAGGATCGCCCCCTTCGGTAGGGACGGGATTGCCTTGCGCCAAGGCCATCGGTGCCGCAGCACCTGCGGCGGCAGCTGCAAACGCGCTGCGAATGAAGCTGCGTCGACCGGTCTTGCTTTCGGCAATAACGGTGCGAATGCCGTCACGGTCTAAAAAGTTTTCGGGCGCTTTTTGAACGCGGCCCGATTGAATGCCATCTGGTGTTTTCAAAGATAGTCCTTCCACATTAGTTATATATTAACAGTCGCTAATATAAATCATCTCTGATAGGGAGATCATCGGGTTTACGCGAAACCCATTTGTAAGCTCAGCGAAATTTGTAATGCTGTTTATTCAAGACGGCAGCTACAGCATTAGTATCTTCGGGGAAAAACCCGAGGTTAAGTTCGGTGTTGCAGTACTCCACCATGCCACGTAAAGCACCAGCCGTATTGATACGACCTTTAGGGTTGTAGATGGAGCTACCGTCACCACCTACGCGTCTAGTGTGGCATTCGTTGCACTGATTTTCAGCAATCAGCTTCTCACCCATCTTGGCGTCAGCATCTTTAAAAAGTGCATGTTGCTGTGCATTGGCTAAGCTTGCACACGCTAACAAAATCAAGAAACAAAGCTTTTTCACTAGAAATCTCCTCGTTATTTTTCTTGCAATAGCTCAGGTAGCAAGACTCTGTAATGCCTTCCAAGTTTGTCCAATTGCGTCATCACGCCAGCACGCACCAATGCCGTCACTTCACGACTGACAGTTTCGAGCTTGAGATCCATCATGGCACCCATGTCATCACGACCAAACAAGGTAGCTGTATCGTCTTCTGACACCTCATGCATTTTTCGAATGAAATGCAACACACGCTGGCGGGCCGAACCAAAGTTCAGCTCAGCCAGCCAATCATCAGAGAGTTTCAAGGCGCTTTGCCACTTCTCCATTAATTTGCGATGCAAGCGCGGGCTGTTGGCGCCCAACTGATGCATCACCTCTAATGGAATGCGACATAGCGACACCTCACTCAAGGCCACAGCTTGACTGTCGTAACGCCCCGTGGCCAAAGCTTCAAGCCCGACCACATCACCGGGAAACAACACCCGCACTACACGCTCACGACCATCTGCCGTGACCCGCACCAGTTTGACCATACCTTTGCGCAAGGTGAATACGCCAACCGCCTGGTCTGATGCTTCATACAAAGCTTGACCGGGCTGATAAACCAAGTCATCGATCGGCGCGTGAATGAGATTGAAGTCTTCTTCATTCAAATCAGCGAACAACACCATCTCTCGAATACCGCAATTGCGGCAA
>JACCDN010030586.1_pt1 | contig 15333 bp, 12 predicted proteins | sample 7441691 | NCBI WGS metagenome assembly JACCDN01 (sample SAMN15323439, study PRJNA562643) | freshwater metagenome | isolation source: river surface water | place: USA:Blue River Watershed | collected 2017-08-16
GATCGACCCCATTTTCTGTCACAGCCCCGCGGACTTTTAGTATCGAGTGTACCAATAAATGGGGTACATTTCGGGCGACCACGGAGGCAGTGTTTCGTGACTCTGATGGTGGGTCATTTACGCCTCCTCAGGTTGATCCCCGCAAATGTGGCAATGGCAAGATAGATCCCGGTGAAGCCTGTGATAGGGGAACCGGAAGTAATGGTTTCTGTCCCGCTGAGTGTAGCTCTTCTTGTGCCAAAAACGATTGTAGCGGCCCCGTTCCGCCTCCTCTCCCCCTGGGTCCTCCAGCCCCACCTCTTCCCCCTGGACCTCCCGCTCCTCCCTTAGGCGATGGCACCTGCCAAGCCCCAAACACCTGTGTCTCAGGAGGATGTGCCCCTGACAAGTACACTCAAGCTTCAGGCACCTGTGGTGATACCGGAGCCTCCTGCTGTACCCCACTCGCCCTCCCTTCTCCTGGAGTGGGCTACTTTAACCCTCTCAAATACAACTCCTTAGACAGTGTCTTAACCGCCGTCCTCTCAACGCTCCAAAGTATCATCGTCGTCCTCTCTATCATCATGATTATCGTAGGAGCGGTCATGTATATCCTCTCGGCTGGCAATGAATCACGAGTGACTCAGGCTAAAGTAGCCATCACTGCCTCTATGGTTGGTCTCGCCTTAGCTATCGCTGCTCCTGCTTTCCTCAAAGAAATTGGAGAACTCTTAGGCTGGATAGAAGTCACCCAAGTAGTCGAAGAAGCTCAAACCTTTACTGAGATAGCCTCTAAGGTCTTAAGCTTCCTCCTCTCCATCGTAGGCATCATCGCGATCATCATGCTGGTTATCGGTGGTCTCATGTACCTCACCGCTGGGGGAGACGAGGGTAAGGCAGAAACAGGCAAGAAGATCGTGACCTATGCTACCATCGCTATCGCTATTGCTCTCGCAGCTCTGGTCATGGTGACTCAGGTGGCTCAGTTTTTTGGGTAACACATAAGAGATAAGTTTGTATTATGACAACATCGAGACTTTGGCAGTGGCTGGGTGGAGGAGTATTGGGAGTGACATGGTTTTTCATGCCACAGCTGGTTTGGGCTGCTCCAGTGGTGACACTGACATCGAATCCGAGTCCGGCAACGGTTCCGTCAGGGACGAGTATAGATATTATCTGGACTATCAGTGGTGCCACACGTTGTACAGCCACTGACAACTCTCCGTGGACTGGACCGTGGCCAACAACTAGTGGCTCGATGAAGGTAGTCGTTACGAAGCAAGTTACCTATTATCTCGAGTGCTGGGACAATACAAATGCATCAAGTGGTGAACGTGTATTGGTAACCCAAGTATCTGATGTTACACTCGACCTTTCTGCTAATCCTACCTCCGTCAAGGCGGGAAATCCAGTTACTGTGACATGGAGCTCTACCGGAGGGAGTGATGTGGTGTGTTTCTTGAATGATTCACGAGGTCCAATCGGCCCGCAACAGCAGAACGGGAGCAAACAACTGTATCCGACTGAATCAACCACCTATACGATGACGTGCGTGAATTATGTTAACGGCTCTCCTCGCGAGAGTAGTCCAACGAGATCTGTCCCTGTTACGGTGACACCAGGAGCCCCTTGTACGTTTATGGGCAATCTGGTGTGGATGACCAACTGTAGCGCCTATGTTTCGGAGACCCTCGAATCAGGCAAATCCAAAGCTGTCGCCAACACACAACCTGGCTACATCGGGAGTACGACCTATAGTTGTATGGATGGCGTATTTTCAGAACCGACGCAGACATCGTGTACGGCGTCGGCCCCAGGCAAACCCAGTGTCATATTTACCGGGAGTGTGACATCGCTGCCTGCTCCTGGCCAGGCCACTCTTTCTTGGCAAACCAGTGGTGTCGCTGGCTGCTTTGCCTCTGGTGGTTGGAATGGCAATATCACCGATCTTCCCAATGGGTCGGCCGTACAGTTTGTGAGTGTTACCACTACGTATTATCTGGATTGCTTGGATTCTAATGGTGTCTCAGCGGGCAAAAAATCTGTTACGGTGACCGTGGGTGGCAGTGGTGGAGGCAGTGGTGGTGGAGGTGGAACCGGCGGTGGAGGGGGTGGTCCGATTGATGGTAGGTGCGCTCCGACCCACAACAATTGTTTAGCCGGAACCAGCTCAACTCCACAAGAAGATGGGGGCAACTGGTACTGGAATTGCGATGGTATCAGTGGTGGGACACGAGCGCTTTGTAATGAAGGGAAGCCATCGGGCGGTCCTGGGCCAACTCCTACGCCGGGACCTGCTCCATCCCCTGGCCCCGGTCCGTCACCGGCCCCTGGTCCTGGTCCTAGTCCTATCGCACCTCCCAATCCTACTCCATCCCCATCTGCCGACTCTCCCTCTCTCATCCCTTGTGGCCGAAACATCGACAACAAGAATACGACTGATATAGACGAAACCAAACCTTGCACCCTCTGTCACATCGTCTTAGGAGGTCAAGGCCTCGTTGCCTGGGGACTCAAGATCATGGCGATCATAGCCATTACCGTCATCTTTGCCATGGGTGTCCTCTACATCCTCTCAGCGGGGAATAGTGGCATGATGCAAACGGCCAAAGGAGGCATGATAGCTTCTCTCATTGGCTTTGCCGTGATGCTCTCTGCCTACCTCATAGTCAATGTCATCTTGACTATCTTGGTAGACACGGCGAGTCCCGATAAGCCCTTCCTCAATCTCACCGCTACCCAAGGCTACTTCAACTTTGCCTGTGATATAAAGTCCAATGTGAATGGGAAGTAGGGGAGTTTCAAAAATAGGCTAAAAATGGTATCGTAGAGAGGAAGTGGATTGTCCCATTTCCTCTTTCGTTTGTGCGCTTTTACTCCGTTTTGACTCTTATGGCGTATCAATTTCATCTGGAAAAGTTTGAGGGACCACTTGATCTCCTCCTCACGCTCATCGAAAAGGAGAAGATGGATATTACCCAAGTCAGTCTTGCCCAGGTAGCCGATCAGTACCTTGCCTACATTCGAGATGAAGAGCATCTGTCGCTTGAGAATCTTTCGGCGTTTCTCACCATCGCGGCTCGGCTCATCCTGATCAAGTCGCGAGCGCTCCTCCCAATTCTTACCTTTAGTGACGAAGAAGAAGAGGCGATGGAAGACCTCGAGTATCATCTCAAAGCCTATCGCTTGTTTCGTGAGGCCTCGCAGGGACTGGGAAACTTTTTTCGGACGAGGAAAAGCGCTTATCATCGTGAGAGTTTTCTCGGTACACAGGTGGTTTTTTATCCCCCCAAGGGTCTGACCAAAGAAATGCTTCGCCAGCATTTTGTCGATGTCCTCGGTGATATTCCTGTATTTGAAGTCCTGCCAGAAAAGGAAATCGCCCTCGTGATTACGCTTGAGGAAAAAATCTCACATCTCCAGACGACCCTCGGCGCGCGGGTAGAGTCATCGTTCCGAGAGATTATCGAAAATGCCGAGAATCGGGTGGAAGTCATCGTTTCATTTCTCGCTATGCTTGAGCTCATCAAACAGCGCTTTATCTCGGTGGAGCAGGAGAAGTATTTTAGCGATATCCGTATAAAAAGATTGGTTTCTTAGCCTATGTCTCAATCCTCCCTCCAGTCATCACTCGAAGCGCTCCTTTTTGTCAGTGGAGAGGCACTGTCTCTCACTCGTCTGGAGAAAATTCTCGGTGCACCCAAAGATGAGATACGAGTAGCAGGACAAGCATTGGCGGTAGACTATCAGAGTAATGCTTTGCGCGGACTCATGATTCTTTCGGATGGTGAGTCGTTTCTTATGGCTACCAAACCTGAGCACGCCCCAATCGTTGAGGCCCTGACCAAAAGCGAGCTCCAAGAGAACCTGAGCAAAGCGGCGCTAGAAGTGCTCTCGATTGTCGCGTATCGCTCCCCGATATCTCGCTCTGAGATTGATGCCATCCGGGGAGTCAACTGTAGCTTTACGCTCCGCAACCTCCTTCTCCGAGACCTTATTTCACGTGAGGGGAATCCGAGTGACAGTCGGGGGTATCTCTACCGCCCGACGTTTCGATTTCTTGAGTCATTGGGATTGGGGCAGATTTCGGAGTTACCGGATTTTGAGACTCTCTCGCAAGATGAACGACTCAAACTCATCTTGGCTGGACAGCCAGATGTCGCATCTGAAGAGGAGACACAAACAAAAAAGTCATCACCCATCGAAGAATAATCTATGCGCTTTTTCTTACTCAGTCTTATGCTTGTCGCAACCGCCTTTGCTTTTGGGTGGTACAGCGGTGGGAGTCAGCCACTTCTCGCGTGGTTCGAGTCAACGATCGATGCTTATTTTTCTGAAGCGGACCGATTTGATGCTCCGGTAGCAGGGGCGGTGCTCGGCGTCACGCAAGAAGTACAGCCAGTAGTGGAAGAAAGTCGGGAGCTCGCTACTAGTTTTCAACCAGAACTGAAAGAATATTCGCCTCGTCTGGCTATAGTAACGGCGCATGCTTCGATCATCATGGATGCTGAATCAGGCAAAGTGCTCTACGAACGTAATGCTCACGAACAGCGTCAGATTGCTTCGCTTACCAAGCTCTTTACGGCTACTATTGTCATGGAGCGGGTCAAGGATCTTGATGAACTCGTGACCATCGATGAAGAAGCGGTCTATGCGGAGGGGACACGAGTCGGATGTCCACGCTCCGGGTTCTGTAACGGCGTTCGTCTCAAGCCGGGGGAGCAAATGAGTGTTCGAAATCTCTTGAAGGCCGCCCTTATGAATAGCGCCAATGACGCTGCTATCGCTTTAGGCAAGCACATTGGCAAGACCCAGGATGGCTTTGCCAAGATCATGAATGAGCGAGCGAAGGAGCTCGGGCTAGAAAATTCAAACTTCTGTACGCCCTCAGGACTGGAGCCAGATGGACGTGAGGAAGAGTGTTATTCTTCGGCGGCAGATATCGCGAAAGTGGCTATCCATGCTCTCGAATACCCGGAAATTTGGGAAATTATGCGCAATGAAAAGCAGTTTATCTCGTCGGCTGATGGTCGCTACCAACATGAAATTTTCAATACGGATGAACTGCTCGGTCAATTCCCGAATCTCATCGGCACCAAGACGGGCTTTACCCCGCTCGCTGGATACTCGCTGCTCGCCGTAGCGACTGACTATACTGCGAATCACAAAGTAGTGGCCGTAGTCCTCGATGATCAGTCACGCTGGCAGAGTATTCGGTCTATGTTTGACTGGAGTTTTCAGGCGCATGATTGGAAATAGTTTTTAAATTACTTGGTATGGATGCTATACAGATTGCGCAGATTCAGAGTGTTCCCACGATCATAAACGTGCTCAAAGTACTGACCACGGGTCTCTTGGCGTTTCTTATCGCGTTTGGATTGACGCCGCTGTGGACGTATCTTCTCTACAAGTACAAATTTGGCATCAAGATCAAAGAGCGCTCAGTTAATGGTGAGCAGCTCACATTTGTGAACAAGCTCCATGCTGGCAAAGCGGGGACACCAACTATGGGGGGAGTCATCGTCTGGGTGACAGTACTCCTTCTCGTACTCCTCTCGCACTATGTTTTCCCGTTTATCGCTGAATGGACCAACACGAACTTCATCGCTCGGCTGGATTTCTTCAAGCGCTCTCAGGTGTGGCTCCCACTCTTTGTACTGGTCACGGCAGGCCTCCTTGGCCTCCTCGATGACTACATGAGCGTCCGCGGCAAAGGGACCAACAAGGGTGGCGGGATGCGTTTCGCTTTTCGGTTCTGGTGGCTGTTTCTTATCGCAGGATTTGGGGCCTGGTGGTTTTATAGCAAGCTTGGTTGGGATGAGATTCATATCCCGGCTGTCGGTGACTTCACTATCGGCTGGTGGTATGTTCCGCTTTTTATCTTTGTTATTCTGTTTGCAGCTATTTCCTCCAATGAAACCGACGGACTTGATGGGTTAAACGGCGGAGTACTACTCATCGCCTTTAGCGCCTTTTCGCTCATTGCCTTTGTACACAACAAGATGGATCTCGCAGCGTTCTGCGCAGCGCTCGCTGGAGCACTCCTCGCGTTTCTCTGGTTCAACATCTACCCGGCACGATTCTTTATGGGCGATACGGGTGCCATTGCGCTCGGGACGACACTCGGGGTGGTCGCGATGCTCACGAATTCTGCTCTCGTCCTCTTTGTGATCGTGGCTATCTACTCCATTGAGTCAGGGAGTGTCGCCATTCAGCTCTTTTCCAAGCGTTTCTTTGGTCGCAAAGTATTTCTCGCTGCTCCCATCCACCATCATTTTGAAGCCAAGGGATGGCCAGAGCCCAAGATTGTTATGCGCGCCTGGATATTTACAGCACTGACCGCGCTCATTGGTGTCATGATCGGCATCCTCGGCATGGGCGAATAATTTCAGTAATTTTTGAAGACGAGAAACCTATGGAACTGCGCAGTATGGAGGGGGTAGATTTTTCCGGTGCACGTGTCCTCATGCGAGTGGATTTCAATATCGAGCAGAGTAATATCGGTGACATCGAAGAACATTTCCGACTGGATATCGTCAAGAAGTCCGTGGACCGGATTGCTGAAAGTGCCCATGTCAAAATCGCTCTCCTCACTCATTTTGGCCGTCCGGATGGCAGGCCGGACCAAGCGTATTCGGTGGCCAAACTTACCAATGCTGTAGCCCGAGCGCTCGACCGCGAAGTCGTCTTTGTGCCTGACTGCGTCGGGGATTCAGTCGTGACAGCACTGGAGGCACTCCTCCCGGGGCAGGTGCTTCTCCTCGAAAATGTCCGTTTTTACGGCGAAGAAGAAAAGAACGACGGAGAATTTGCCAAGCGACTCGTGACTCCGTTTACTCACTACGTCAATGAGGCGTTTAGCGTCTGTCACCGCGCTCATGCCTCGGTCGAGGCCGTGACCAGGCTCCTGCCATCCTACGCTGGACTGAGGCTCGTGGAGGAGTTGACCGAGCTTGATCGGGTGCGGACGGCTCCCGAGCATCCGGCCATCGCTATCATCGGTGGTGCCAAGATCGAGACCAAACTCCCGCTCATTCAGGCGCTCGAGCAGAGCTATGATGCGGTCTTGGTGGGTGGGAGAATCGCCAATGAGGCACTGGATCAGAAAATTGCATTCTCAGAGCGAGTGCTCCTTCCAAATGACTTTGATTCATCGCTCCGTCTGGATATCGGACCGCAAACCATCGGCTACTACACTCAGATTATTGCAACCGCCAAGACCATCATCTGGAATGGACCGATGGGTAAGTTTGAAGAAAAGCCCTATGACATCGGGACTGACGCTATCCTCCACGCCATTTTGAAAAGTGATGCGTACGTAGTCATCGGTGGTGGAGAGTCACTCGCGGTACTCGAAAAAGCTGGTGCTATCGGCAAGATCAGTTTTGTGTCTTCTGGTGGTGGAGCGATGCTTGAGTACTTGAGTGGAGACAGTCTCCCTGGACTCGTGGCTCTCCAGGCGTGATATAATGAAGTGTAATGTGAGGACATTGGATTTTGTGATTTGATTTTTGGGCTTTATACAAGTGTATGGCAAAGATTTTGGAAGTTTGGGCGCGTGAAATTCTTGATTCACGGGGAGATCCGACCGTCGAGGTTCGGGTGACACTCGACGATGGCACCGTGGCCAAGGCAGGGGTCCCTTCGGGGAAGTCAACCGGTGCTTTTGAGGCATTGGAGCTTCGTGACGGCGACACCAGACGCTACCGTGGCCAAGGCGTGCTTCAGGCCGTGGCGCACGTAAATACGATCATAGCTGATACGGTGCGAGGCATGGAGGCATCGAAGCAGACCGAGCTTGACCAGGCGATGCGGACGCTCGATGGGACACCCAACAAGGGGCGACTCGGGGCGAACGCTATCCTCGGGGTGTCACTTGCTGTCTGTCGTGCTGCCGCCTTGTCCGCAGGTGTACCACTTCATACTCATATCGCCAGTTTGTATGGCAAGAAAGAAGCCAAGGGGCATTTCCCAGTCCCGATGTTCAACATCGTGAATGGTGGTAAACACGCCGATTCTGGGCTCTCAGTGCAGGAATTCAAGATTGTTCCCTTTGGTATTGCCTCATTTCCTGAGCAGCTCCGGGCTGGGAGTGAGATTTTTCACGCCTTGGAAGAACTGCTCCATCAACGAGGCTTCACCACCGCGGTAGGCGATGAGGGTGGATTTGCTCCACGAGTGGAGGGACATGCTCAGGCACTCGAACTCATCGGTGAGGCGGTGCGTGAGGCAGGTTATGTGCTCGGGGAGCAGATCTATATCGGGCTCGATGTGGCAGCTGATTCATTTTATGATAAGACTGAGGATCAGTATCTTTTGAAGCCCGAAGACGTAAAGCTGTCACGAGAATCGCTGGTCAATCTCTATCGCGAATGGATGACCAAGCACGCTATCGTGTCGATCGAGGATGGTCTCCATGAAGAAGACTGGCAGGGATGGGCCGCTATGAAGGAAAAGCTCGAGCGTGAGCCAGCCTCATGGCACCAGACCGTCATGCTCATCGGTGATGATCTCCTGGTGACCAATGTCTCTCGATTGGAAAAAGCGATTGCTGAAAAGGCCTGCAATGCCGTCCTCATCAAAGTCAATCAGATCGGAACGGTGTCGGAGACCCTGGATTGTATGCGCCTTGCTCAAGCAAATAGCATGAACCGCATTATCTCTCATCGTTCTGGTGAGACACCGGATGATTTCATTGCTGATTTGGCTGTCGGGACGGGGGCTGAATTCATCAAATCAGGCTCGCTCTCCCGAGGTGAACGCCTCGCCAAGTACAATCGCCTCTCCGAAATCTATCAAGAGCTGCAGAAGGTTGAGATACCTGTCACACTAACTGAGTAAGCGAGTCCACTATGTGGTTTCATAAAAGTCCAGAGGTTATTTGTATCGGATCATCCTCCAAGGATATATTTTTTCCGACCGATGAAGGCATCATTATCGAGACGCCTGATGATATCACGGCCAAAGAGAAAATCGCGTTTGAGCTCGGTGGCAAGTACCGCGTCGCCGATCGCTACGAAGCGATTGGTGGCGTAGCAGCCAATGTCGCCTGTGGTTTGGCTCGACTCGGTCGCACTGTCGCAACATACAGTTGTATCGGTGGAGACGAAATTGGTCGGTACATCGTGCACGAACTCGACCGTATCGGTGTCGCCACAGACCTCCTTACGACGTATCCCGATGCCAAGACTGACCTCTCGGCTATCATTGTGGTCATGGAGACTGGCGAGCGTACCATCTTTCACAATCGTGATGCCAATGAACGACTCGTCGTCGAGTCATCTCGACTCAAGGGGGCAGAGTGGCTCTTTGTTAGTGCTTTAAATGGCGATTGGCACGCTAATCTCTTGGCTATACGCGAGGCCAAAAAGCAGTATGGACAAAAGCTCGCGCTCAATCCGGGGCAACACAATATCCGTGAGGATGCCAAGTATATCTTTGAGATGCTTCCCGAGGTCGACGTGCTTCTCCTCAATAAGGACGAAGCCATCGAGCTCCTCATGCAATCGAGTCCTCGACCGACTGATGATGAACTGAACGACGAAGCTTTTCTCCTCCGGAGTCTCGCCCGTCATGGTGTCAAGATGATTGGGATGACTGATGGCAAACGGGGGGCTTGGGGCTATGACGGGACGGAACTCTGGTACTGTCCGATTCATACACGCACTACGGTAGTAGATAGTACCGGAGCAGGTGACGCGTTTGGATCAGGCTTCTTTGGGGCGCACTTAGCTGGCCGGACACTGCCTGAGGCGCTTGCCTGTGGGATTGCCAATAGCGGAAGCGTCGTCGGGGAGTATGGTGCCATCGAGGGGCTCCTCGATGAGTCAACGATGGAGACCATGAGAAAGAGTATCGCCCCAGAACGACTCGGGTAGTGCTATAATAGAAACACAAACATTTCGCGTATACTATGGGTCTTTTTGGTAGTCTCTCATTTCGTAAAGATTCAGATTTGGTCTTGGCGCTTGATATCGGGACCGAGGTGGTCAAAGCGCTTATTCTTCGTATTGAAAAGGGTGCTCGGCGAGGGGTGGTCATTGGCGTCGGTCGGACAGCCCAGAAGATTGGCAATATGCAAAGTGGCGCCGTCTCTGACATCAGCGGCGTGATTGAATCCGCGCGAGAGGCCATCACTATCGCCAAGGAAAAGGCAGGGGTCAAGCGTATTGAGAAGAGTATTATCGGTATCGCAGGTGAGCTCGTCAAGGGGACGACAACGACCGTGCACTATGAGCGAGTCAATCCAGAGATGCACATCGGCGTGTCCGAGCTCAAGATGATCATCCAAAAGGTCCAGGAAAAGGCCTATGAACGTATCAAACGCCAGCTGTCGTGGGAGACGGGTCAGAATGATATCGATGTGAAGCTCATCAATGCTGCCATGGTAGATGTCCGTATCGATGGCTATCATGTCTTGAACCCCATAGATTTCCAGGGCCGGTCAGTATCAATGAGCGTGTTTAACGCCTACGCCCCAATGATTCACTTGGGAGCTCTCGAGACGATTGCTGATGAGCTTGATCTCGACCTCCTCTCAGTAGCGGCCGAGCCCTACGCGGTCGCCCGTTCGGTTGAGGTTGAGGATATGATGGATTTTAGTGCCATATTTATTGATGTCGGTGGTGGGACGACCGATATCGCAGTCGTCAGAAATGGCGGTCTCGAAGGGACCAAAATGTTTGCTCTCGGCGGTCGTGCTTTTACCAAACGCTTGGCCCAAGAGTTCGGTCTGTCTTTTGAGCTGGCCGAAACTATGAAACTCGACTACGCCAACGGGAGACTCAAGAGCGATGATGCCGAGCGGGTGGCAGCGCTGTTTGCCGATGACTGTCGGATTTGGCTCGGTGGAGTAGAGCTCTCCCTTATGGAGTTTGCTGAGACTGATCTCCTGCCATCACGTATTTTTCTCTGTGGTGGTGGTTCGGCGCTCCCGGGTATCAAACAGTCACTCCTTACTCCAGAATGGGCTGGGACGCTGCCGTTTTCCAAGCCACCCCAGGTTTCTTTTCTCCAGCCTCATGATGTAGCGAGTATCACCGATGAGACGGGTGAACTCAATAATCCCCAGGATATGACCCCGATTGGCCTCGCTCATCTGGCGCTTCTCGATGCTATTGAGGAAGAAAAGATGCTCTCTGCTATCCTCCATCGGAGTATGGAATCACTTGAAAAAAAAATAGTCAAACACATAATAGGATAGTGGTATGCCTCAGACATTTTATATCGAAAACGACGAAGAAATTATCTCCGTGATTGGGCGATTGCGTCGCTCATCATCCGAGGAGAATTACTTTGTCTTTCCCAAGCGCGCGCTAGTCCTCCAGAGTATTGTCAACCTACGACTCTTTCAGCGTGAAGCAGAAAAGCTTGGCAAACGTATCGTGATCGTGACCCAAGACGAGGCTGGGATGCTCCTCGCTGAGAAGGCTGGGCTCACGGCCGAGCGCTATACGGACGATTTTTCACGCGCTGCAGAGCATATCGAACTCACCCCGGAAGTGACACCTGCGCCTCTTTCTACCATCAAGCCCACGCTCGGTGGACTCCGATCTCAAGATATCGGGAGTAGTGATTTTTACGGAGGGGGGATCAAGCCTCCAAAGAGTGCGCCCGCTCGAGAGCCAGCGGCGCCCGGAGCTCGGACACTTCGTATCCGCAATGCTACACCCGAACGGCCACCGAGTCTCAATTCTAAGCGCTTTGATGGTGCGCCGAGTATGCAAGCGAAACCCGCTCCGCAGGGTCTCCGACCACAGATAGTACTCCCGATTGAGCGCTCGATGCCTGTCGTGCCTCCGACCCCAAGCGAACGTGGAGCGAATCGCGAGGCCACTCAAACCGGTAGAGAAGCTCGTCTCCGCAATTTTTTTACCCAAGGTGGCGTACCGAGAAATGAGTCAGAGCCAAAGTTGGCCGAAGTGACCCCTTCATCCGCGCCTCGCATCCCCGTGACATCGCCCAAGGCTGGCCGAATTTTTGCCATACTTGGAGGTATTTCGCTTATGTCACTCATCGGTGTGGGGACATTTCTTTTTCTCCCCAAAGCAGAGGTGCACGTCGTACCATACCGAACGGTGCAAGAAGTTGACCTCCCATTTGAGGGTCGGGCTGATGTAGAACCATCTGATACTCTTACGGTGCCCGTTCGTATCATTGAAAAAGAACAGAAGGCCAAACTTTCAGTCGAGGCGACTGGTACCGCCGCTGGTACCACTCAGAAAGCTCGCGGGACGATAGCTATCTCGAACACGTTTAGCAGTGATCCACAGTCTCTCGTGGCTACGACTCGATTTGAGACCGCTGATGGCAAGGTATTTCGTCTCACTGAGGGCGTAACAGTGCCGGGGATGAAGGGGACGACTCCTGGGACCATCGAGGCGAGCGTCATCGCCGATCAGACAGGTACGAGTTACAATATTTCTTCGGGAACTTTTACCATCCCTGGTTTCAAGGGGAGTCCCAAGTATGATAAATTCTCGGCCCGAATCGTCAAGGCCATGGCTGGCGGCAGTGATGGGAGTGGTAGTGCTAATCAAACCGTTATTGCCAAGTCCGACCTTGAAAAAGCCTCGCTCGAAGCACGGACTAGGGCGCGAGAGGTATTTCTCGAAAGCGCCAAGTCAGAGCTTTTGCCGGGTGAACGTATCCTGGAGGAGAATCTCGATATCATCTCATTGAGCGACGCCACGTTACCACTTTCGGGTACAGTGGCGACATCGTTTGAGTACGAAAACACCTATCGGATACGAGGCTTCGTGTACTCAGAAGAAGCCATCAAGCAGTATATACTCTCGCAGGGGAAGAATATGGTTTCTGGCGTATCGTTTCAACCAGTCGATGTGGTCCTAAGTTATGGAGAGGCAGTACCCGATTTCGACGCTCGGACAGTCAAGTTAAAGACTCATGCCAAGGTAATTTCAGAGTCAGTGATCAATCGCGACGTGTTCGAAGAAGCCATCCTCGGTAAAGATGAGAAGGGTATCGATGAAGTCTTGGCGTCATTCCCAGAGATCAAGAAAATTGAGATTGCCTTCAAGCCCCAGTGGTTCACGAGGACGGTCCCCAGCTCAAACAGTCGGGTGACGGTACTCATTGAACCCGGTCAGGAATAAAGTACTTGAGTTTCTTCCTATATTTTGCTACGATAAAGCACCAACTTTTACGCTATGATTGATCCTCAGGATGCCGAAGCACAAGCCATGAGACGCCGACTCCAGTCCGAACTCTTTGTATTTGAGGGAGACAAGAGTCGCTTCACGCGCCTTCATGAAGACGCTACGATAGCTATCCGCAAGTTGAAGACCGATATCGGGCATTTGCAGGGCGACCTCGAGGTCAAAGTAGCCGAAAGCCATGAACTTGAGCGAAAGATTGCTACGCTCACTGATGAAATCGCCCGCCATAAACGCAAGATGAACACCCTGTAACGACTCCACTATGCACACGAACGAACTCCGTGAGAAATACCTCCAGTTTTTTAAGGGCAAGGAACACGCGGTCATACCCTCGGCTCCACTCGTACCAGAGAACGATCCATCGGTTCTGTTCAATACAGCTGGGATGCAACCGCTCGTGCCGTACCTCCTCGGCAAGCCTCATCCGATGGGCAAGCGCCTCGTGGATGTCCAGAAGTGTGTCCGGACCGGCGATATCGATGATGTTGGCGACGATACACACCTGACATTTTTTGAGATGCTTGGCAACTGGTCACTCGGTGACTATTTCAAGCAAGAATCTATTACCTGGTCCTGGGAGTTTTTGACCAGCCGAGAGTGGCTCGCGCTCGATCCGGCTATGCTGTCGGTCACGGTCTTTGAAGGAGATAACAACGCTCCGCGAGATGAAGAATCAGCCGGTATTTGGCAGTCTCTCGGGGTACCAGTCGAACGCATTGCCTATCTCCCGGCCGAAGACAACTGGTGGGCAGCGGGACCGACTGGACCTTGTGGACCCGACACAGAGATATTTTACTGGGTGGGCGAGGGGGAACCACAGGGGAACAAGGGGACTCATCCGAAGCAGTGGATGGAGATCTGGAACAACGTGTTCATGCAGTACAACCGGGTTGATGCCGACACACTCGATACACTGCCAGCCCCATGTGTGGATACTGGCATGGGACTTGAGCGTACTATTGTGACTTTGAACGGCCAGAAGAATGTCTACGAAACCGATGCTTTTGCACCGGTACTCCAAGAGATTCGGACGCTCGTGGGACCCGAGCGCTATGTTGAACGTTCGGGTCGGATTATTGCAGACCATTTGCGGGCGGCCACCCATATGATAGCCGACGGGGTGGTACCGAAGAATGTCGACCAGGGCTATATCCTTCGTCGGCTCATTCGTCGAGCCATCCGCGAGTTTTACAAGATGGGCTATGAAGAGCCCGTGGTAGCACAAATCGCCCAGTCCTATATCACCCTCTTTGCTCCTGTCTACGACTCAGTCAAACGAGGCGAGGCAACTATTTTGAGTGAATTGACGCGCGAGGAGTCCAAGTTTCGAGCCACAATCTCAAAAGGGCTCAAGGAAGTAGCGCGACGGACAGAAGCTGGGACACTCACCGGAGAGGATGCCTTTGAATTGTTTTCTACTTACGGTTTCCCCCTCGAAATGACCGAAGAATTGGCACGAGAGAAGGGAGTAACCATCGACAAGGTCGCTTTTCAGGCCGAATTCAAGAAGCACCAGGACCTCTCGCGTACTGCGAGTGCCGGCAAGTTCAAGGGCGGTCTCGCGGATCACAGTGCCAAAGTGACCGCCTACCACACTGCGACCCATCTCATGCTCGCTGCTCTCCGCAAGGAGCTTGGTGACGGAGTGCATCAGGCCGGATCCAACATCACCGAAGAGCGTACGCGATTTGACTTTACCTACCCGGAAAAGGTGTCTCGTGAGGTCCTCGATCGGGTGGAAAGCTACGTCAACGAAGCGATCAAAGCTGGTGCCACTGTGGGGACGACGGTCATGGACAAGGACGTCGCCAAAAGTGAAGGGGTAGAGGGGAGTTTCTGGGAGAAGTATCCAGAAAAAGTGACCGTGTACCAGGTAGTGGCTCCTGATGGGACGGTCTATTCGCGCGAACTCTGTGGTGGCCCTCATGTCGTCACTACGGCTGATATCGCCACCTTTGGCACCTTCAAAATAGTGAAAGAAGAAGCCAGTTCTGCCGGGGTCAGGCGTATCAAAGCAGTCCTCGCCTAGGCGTCATTGACAGAATCGGGCAAATCCGGTACAGTGGACAAGTATATTATTGGCTTACGAAAGGCATATGCTCGCGATTATCAGAACGGGTGGCAAACAATACAAAGTCTCAGAGGGAGACAAGGTCAAGATTGAAAAACTCGACAC
>JACCDN010240965.1_pt1 | contig 15333 bp, 16 predicted proteins | sample 7441691 | NCBI WGS metagenome assembly JACCDN01 (sample SAMN15323439, study PRJNA562643) | freshwater metagenome | isolation source: river surface water | place: USA:Blue River Watershed | collected 2017-08-16
AGAAGGTTTGTTGCAGGCATCGGTACGCCGTACCGCCAATGCCACTCTGCTTATCGCAGACCTTGCACTAAAAGCACGACAACCAGATCGACGCGCAGGCTTCCAATGCCGCTGGTGTCCGTTAAATGAAGAATGCGCAGAAGGTGTGCGTTTCCTGAATCAGAGCGCAGGCGAAGACGACGACTAGTTCGAATTCTTAGTCGTTTGCCCGACCCACGTGTGGAGTCATGAGAGCAAACGGAATTCCCAAACCAACAGACCCCCGCACAGTGGAGATGTATCGGCCGGGTTGTGTTGCCTTTTTCGGTGGAGACGTGACGTTCTCGCCCACTTCTTCGAACAATTCGAATAGATCGTCGATACTGACAACCATTCCCCACAACGATGCTCCGGGAGTGGTGATGTGCGGGCCAGTCACCACTTCAATAATGGTGTTGTCCATCTTGTGGAATCTCTGCACAGCGCCGTTTCCCAACTGACGCTCTCGCCGAACTTCTAATCCGAGCTCTCGTTCAATGGACTCGCACGTGCGATCGATGTCGTCGGTATTCACCACAACATGGTCCAGACCGACGGCTAGCTGCTTCCCGATGGGCGACGCTTTCGGTAACTCTGGTGCGGACGAGACAAGCGTGGTGGGAATTCCATCTACCAGAACCTGATCGTCTCGACCGGCGGCAATGGTCCACCCCGTTAATCCAGGAGAAGAGCCCTCGTCAATAATCAGACGAACATCTGAGAGGAGGTACGACAAAGAATCCGAACTCGGAAACAGCGATTGCCAAGCGATACGCGGTCCGCCTGCATGAAGTGCGACGAGGCGGGCCATTCAGAGAAACGGACTAGCCGCGACCCATGTTTGGACGCTTGCCGTGGTTGGCCTTTGAGCGGCGCATGCGCGCCTTGCGCTTCTTGGTCTTCTTCGACATAGAAGACGATGCTATCGGGCAGAGGTCCCCGCCCCACCTGGCCTAGGAAACTGGACGCCAACGGGCTCGGCCATCTGAATATGGCTCCCCCGTGACTTTCGTTTTCGAACAGATGTAGCTGTTTCCATTTTTTGCACCGGTGCCGTATGCGCCTTCGGGAGCACACCACGACCCAGGGTTTACCAACGGCAACGAGCCGGGCGTGGTGGTGGAGGTAGAACTTGACGGCCCTGGGGCTACGGTTCCTACTGGTCCGCTGCCGGAAGACGTTGTTTTCGAGCCCCATGGTGCAACGGTGGCCTTTGGACAATTCTTGGTGAGGATGTTTTTGGCGCGACCCCACTCACTGGGATCCATAGACAATTTCCAGTGAGCCTTTACAGCGACCCACGAAGCTACGTAAGTGCACAGGGCCTCTTGACGTGGAGGTAACCAATTGGACAAATCTTTGTCGCCCTTTGACCTGTTTTGCCCCGCGGTAACAGCAATAAGCGACCGACCATCTGACAGATCGTTTGCAAATTTTTGCCGTTGAGATGGCGACCATGCCCAGGCCCCAGAATCCCATGCTTCTTTCAATGGGATGAAGTGATCAATGTCTAAATCTGATGGATCTGTATGAAGTAATCCGTCGTATTCAGAGAACCAATCGCCAGCAATCACTTTGCAGCCATACGCATCTACTTGTGGCTGGGATTTTGATTCAGCAATTAACACCTCTTCACGGGTATTGCAGCTGTCACCATCGTCGTCGGTCCAGTGCTTAAACAGGTCTCTGTTATAGCCCTGCGGACGTTCTTTCGCCTGCGGAATAGTGGCCAACACAGAAAGCGCAGTGCGTGCAACATTTCCCTTTGGTGGCTTTGTTGTAGACGTGCTCTTGCGCTTCACCGTTGTGGTGGTTTTCTTCGCTTCTATTGCAGCATCAGACGATGACGAAGATGAAATAACCCCAACTGCCACCACCATTGCAATTGCTGGAAAGACAATGACCGCACGTTGCAGAGATGCACGAGTTGATTTCATATCTATTTCACCTTTGCTGGGACTCCGGCAGAACCATCGTCATCATTGAACCACTTGTTTCCCCATGTCTCAAGGTCGTTACAGATGGGAATCAATTCAAGACCACATTCGGTGAGGTGATATTCAAATCGCCTTGGCTTGCTGCTGTACTCCACCTTGTAAACAACCTTCTTGTCGACCAGTGTGGTGAGGCGGTCGGTAAGAATGTTGCGCGCAATGTCGAGTGATGACTGAATGTTTTCAAATCGATGATTGCCTTCGTGAATTGAAATCACAATGAGCAATGTCCACCATTCGCCGACCACCGCCAACGCTTTAGCCAATCCGCTGGGTAAATGGTCGAAGTTTTTCCGTGGAGTCATAAAGCGCCACCCTAAGTGAAGGGTGGGTCATATTTGAGGAATTACGCAGATGTCATTTCCTCAAATGCAGGTTCCAGTTCAATAAAAATGCACTCACCGGGGCAGACATCGGCCGCCTGAACCACTGCGGCGATGTCTCGCTCGGCCACATATGCCAAAGAACCCGAGCCACCGGGGTCATTCAGAGGTTCCCCGCGTTCGGCGACGTATGCGATCCCATCTTCAAGCTGAACAAAGACGTCTGGACAATGGTCAACGCACAATCCGTCCCCAGTACAGAGGTCTTGGTCAATCCATACGCGCACGGCGTCACGGTACCTTGCCCATGCGCCTTAGCCTGCAGGAATGACTTCTGCCACGCCCTCGGCTCCGCGTCGTTCCCATGAATGGATTCGACCCACTGGCGCCGTCAGCGATCCGTATGCGTGGCTTCGCGACAAGAACGATCCCAGCACCCTTCACTACCTCGCCGAGGAAAACGCATATTCCGCTGAATGGTTTGGCCCACACTCAGACGACATTGAAAACGTCTTTAACGACATCAAGCGACGAATAAAAGAAGATGACTCGTCGTACCCGGTGCAACACCGCACATGGTGGTACACGTCGCGAACCGAGACTGGAAAGTCGTATGCCATTCATACGCGAGGTACATCACCCGAGACCGCAGACCAGAACGTTCTGCTTGACGAAAATGTTGAAGCTGCAAACCACGAGTACTTCTCGCTGAATGCTTTTGATATTTCACACAATGATGAATTATTGGCGTGGTCATGCGATGTTGATGGAAGCGAGATGTACACGATTCGAATTCGTGACCTCATCAGTATGCGCGACTTGGATGATGAGATTCCAAACACCACATGGGGTGGCACTGCTTGGAGCACCAACAATGACTGGCTTTTCTATGTCAAGCCCGACGATGCAATGCGGCCGTATCAGGTATGGCGCCACAAGATTGGAACGTCAACATCAAACGATGTTCTTGTTCTAGAAGATGCAGATGAACGCTTCTTTGTTGGTGTTGGCCTCTCAAGGTCCGGTGAGTGGATTCACATTGAATCGTCCAGCAAGACATCTAGCGAATGCTGGGTCATTAATGCAAATGACCCCACCTCTACTCCACGCTCTATTGCGCCTCGACGAAACGATGTTGAGTATCAAGTGGATCATTGGGGCGATGTCTTTGCCATCACTACCAATCTTGATGCAACAGATTTTCGCGTCATGACGACGCCAGTGAACGGCGGCGAGTGGACGGAGTTAATTCCACATACCCCCGCCAAACGAATCACTCAATTTGATTGCTTCAACGGATTTGCCGTGATGCAACGCTGGGAAGATGCGCAACAAGTGATTTCAGTAGTCACCAAAGATGGAACCATTACTCCGCTTCAGATTCGCAACGAACCTCATGAAGCTGAACTCGACGTGAATCCGAATTATGAAACAGAGGGAATACGACTCTCGTACCAATCACTCACAACGCCACTCACTACTGCGTGGTACTCGCTGAAAGATTCCTCACTAATAACTCTCAAGAGGAACGAGACACCTCACTGCGACCTTGACTCGTACACGTCATCACGTTTGTGGATCAACGCAACAGATGGAACTCGTGTCCCGGTAGATGTGGTGCATCATCGCGATACGCCACAAGACGGAACAGCACCGTGCTTGCTGTATGCATATGGTGCGTACGAGGCGTCTTTGCCGCCGTGGTTCTCTGTTGCACGTTTGTCGTTATTGGATCGTGGTTGGGTCTGGGCACTCGCACACCCGCGCGGTGGTGGCGAAATGGGGCGCCAGTGGTACCTGGACGGAAAACTAGACAAGAAACGCAACACGTTTACCGACACCATTGATGTTGCACGTGGTTTAGCCGCCACCAACGTGTGTCATCAGAACAAGATTGTTCTTCGCGGAGGTAGCGCAGGCGGTCTACTTGTTGGCGCGTGCATCACAATGAATCCAGAAGTTTTCTGCGGTGCAATAGCTGAAGTTCCCTTCGTAGATGTTGTGACAACAATGAGTGACCCCTCATTGCCTCTCACTGTCACGGAATGGGAAGAATGGGGAGACCCACGCAACGAACCATATGCGTCCTACATTGCGTCTTACTCTCCGTACGACAACATCACATCTGTGAAGTACCCGCAACTGTATGTCACTGCCGGATTAAACGACCCGCGCGTTAGTTATCACGAGCCCGCTAAATGGGTAGCAAAGATTCGACATGAATCACCGACCACCACAGTGGTCTTTACATGTGAAATGGGCGCAGGGCACGGTGGGCCATCTGGCCGATACGAACAATGGAAAGACGAAGCAAAAACGCTTGTGTTTGCTTTGATGTGCACTAAATAAGCGCAGCAGACAAGAACAATGCAATCAACATTGCACAGTTGCGAAGAATGTCGCGGCCCGATGGCGGGCGAGAAAACTTGGCTCCAAAGCATGCGCACGGAACAGTTGAACCCGACGCCACCAACACAACGAGATACACCGTAAATACCAAAACGAGAAGAGTCGCCAGACCCAAAACAACCGGCGTAGGACTCAGAACAATCAGTAAAGCGCCGATGAGCAACTCAATTACGGGGAGCGCGTACGCAATCGCGGGCCACAAACCTTGTGAGCGTGCATCTGCCTTCCATTGTTGAAAACCCGTGAGCTTGGTTGCACCAGCGAAGAGAATGACCACCCCAACGACAGCAGCAAGCAGTCGAGATATCACGATGGAGATGGATACGTGGCGCTAACAACCTTGCCGCGGAAGAACACCATGGCTTGCTGAGCGTCTGAGGCATGGCTCATCTCTGCCACGCGACCAACGACAAAGTAATGATCTCCAACAACCGTCTCAGATTCAATGGAGCAGTCAATAACACCAATCACGTTTCCAAGAACTGGATTGCCATTAGCGGATTGCGACCATTCAATTCCAGCAAACTTGTCGTCGCCTTCTTTCGCAAAACGCCAACACAATTCGTCTTGGTCTGCGCCAAGGATGTTGACGCAGAACTTTCCCGACTCACTAATGGCTTTCCACGAACGTGACGATGTTCCAGGAAGGAAACCAACTAGAGGTGGATCAAGAGACACAGAAACAAACGAGCCAATGGTGATCCCGAATGGCTTTCCGCTGGAATCGCAACCAGTCACCACCACAACCGATGTTGGCGCATGGCCTAGAACAGCACGAAAGAGAGCCGGATCAATATTTGAAGTCACGGTCACACAGTAGACCAGGCAACCTCAGACGGAAATTGTTCCGCCTTCGCGTGCGAAGAAAACATCCATAGGTTGCCCTGCCCCGCACGTCGCCATGGCGTCTATTGCCGTATCTGTGCGATCTGGGTCGTGGTGATACAGCGCAAGTCGCTTTGCACCGGTGTGAGCTGCAATGTTGATGGCGAAATCAGCCGTGCAGTGTCCCCAGTTGTTCTTCACGGCGAACTCTTGCGGCGTGTACTGAGAATCGTGAATCAAGAGATCAACGTCTTGAGCAAGTTCGCGTACGCCTTCTGGCAATTGGAACGAACCATCGAGAGGTTGCTGGTGATCGGAGATGTACGCAATGGAGGAACCTGCGAACTCAATTCGATAGCCAACAGTGGGACCAATGTGCGGGACCAGTCGGGACATGATTTTGTAATCGTCCATTTCCCATTCAGTGTCTGCCACATCGGAGAACGTGAAATTGCCTGGAAAATCCTTCAAACCAACAGGAAACGTTGGAGGAGAAATTGCTTCTTCCATGGCACTTGCAAAACTTGAACCATCAGATTGTTGTGGTCCGAAAATTTCAAGTCGTGCACCAGGGTGCAACATGGGCGTGAAGAACGGCAAACCTTGTACGTGATCCCAATGCAAGTGCGTCACCAACGCAATGGCCTTCAATGGAATCTCTGTACCTGCGGTGTATTGCTTACCGAAGTAACGCAATCCCGTTCCAAGGTCGAGAAGGATGGGACGACGTCCGGGTGCGCGAACGGACACACAAGAAGTGTTGCCGCCATACTTCGCGGTGGACGGTCCATGGCACGGCGTTGAACCACGTACGCCGTGGAACGTCACAGTCAACATGGCCTAGCCCCCATGCGTGAAACGCTACGGAACTTCCACGCGTTACCCATGTTTCAAACGGGTGACGCCTGTCGCATCAGACGGGGTACCGTTCAGTACATGTCGCAACAAATTTCCACCAACACGGTCACCGCCAATGGCATTGATTTCACCTATTTGGAATGCGGAACGGGCCCACTGGCCATGTGTTTCCATGGCTTCCCAGACTCGGCTCATAGTTGGCGGTACTTGTTGCCGGCTCTTGCCGACGCTGGGTTCCGTGCAGTCGCACCATTCACGCGCGGTTATGCCCCAACATCACTCGCCGCCGATGGCCTGTACCAAACAGGCGCATTGTCTGCCGACGCCAATGCTTTGCACGAGGCTCTTGGTGGCGACGAGAACGCAGTCATCATTGGTCACGACTGGGGTGCTCCCACTGTTTACGGCGCAGCAGGTTCAGAACCAAACCGCTGGAAGAAAGTTGTTGGAATGGCAGTTCCTCCAGGCGGCGCTATGAACGTGGCATTCATTAACAACCAAGACCAATTGAAGCGCAGTTGGTACATGTTCTATTTCCAACACCCGTTGTCAGATTTAGTGGTGCCATCAAACGATCTTGCGTTCATTGACATGTTGTGGCGCGATTGGTCACCTGGTTACAGCGGCGCTGTCGATGCGGAAAACTGCAAGGCAGCGTTGCGCGACCCACAACATCTCGCCGCAGCTCTTGGTTACTACCGCTGCACTCTCGGTGCTGGTCCGCGTAGCGAGAAGTACGACGCCATCCAAGCCGCAGGCGGTGGTGAACTCACGCAACCAACGCTGTATCTACATGGCGCCAACGATGGTTGCATTGGTCGCGAAGTTGCGGAATCAATCACAACATTTGCACCATGGGCAACTCTGAAAATTGTTGAAGATGCAGGACACTTCTTGCAACTTGAAAAACCAGCTGAAGTCAACGAACTCATCGTTAACTGGGTCACGGCAAAGTAAGACGCCTACCAACACGCACTAACAAGCCCTCGGCAACTAGAGCATCTAACAACAGATGCGCCCGTTGTGGGTCGTCTTGCAACCCCATGGCGTTCACCAGTTGATGTGTTTGACCAATTCCCTCACCTGCAGCTTTCAACGCACGACCGCGCGCTTGTCGGTCTGAACCTTCAAATCGAGCTTGCGGTTTACTGGCCCCCGATGACAACGGCGCTGGATCGTCTCCTTCTCCGTGCCATGCACACAGTTTTTGAACTGGGCACGTTTCGCATTGCGGCGAACGGAGAGTGCAATGACGCGCACCAAAATCCATCATCACCTGGTTCCATTCCCAACCCAGATCTTTCGGAACGAAACTATTTGCCATGTCTTGCAGTTCACGCGCCTTCAGGACCCGCCCCTCAAGTCGCGACAACACGCGCGACACGTTGGTGTCCACCACTGCTACATCTTCCTCGAATGCAAACGCCAAGATTGCGCGACTGGTGTACTGGCCTATGCCAGGCAACGACTGAAGTTCTTCGAGAGTGTGCGGAAACGTTCCATTGAAGTCACGCACAATCACCTTGGCTGCTTCTTGCAAATTGCGACAACGTCGCGGGTAACCCAAACCCGACCACAGTTGCAATGCATCTCCTAGCGACGCTTCAGCAAGGGCGTGCGGGGTTGGAAACGCATCAATGAACGCTTCAAATTTCGGAAGAACTCGCGCCACAGAAGTTTGCTGCAGCATCACTTCACTCACAAGCACATGCCACGGATTGCGCGTGCGCCTCCATGGAAGATCACGCAATGTGTCGCTACCCCACTTCAGTAGAGCAACCGCAATGCGGTCGTGGCGACTTAGTCGGCCCACACGTCCTGTCCGTCGTATGGGCGACGGCGCTCTGGTGCAAACTCGCGCTTCCACACCATGACGCGACGTCGGAAGTAACACACTTCTTTGCCGTCTTGGTTGAAGCCCTTTGTTTCCACAGTGACAATTCCGCGATCATTCTTTGACTTGCTTTCTGCAACTTCGAGAACTCGAGTCTCAGCATGAATGGTGTCGCCATGGAATGTGGGGAACTTGTGCTGCAGTGTCTCCACTTCAAGGTTTGCAATAGCTGCACCGCTGACATCGGGAACGCTCATTCCAAGAACCAACGAATAAACAAGGTTGCCCACCACCACGTTGCGGCCTTGAACACTTTCCTTTGCAAACCAGTCGTTGGTGTGCAGTGGGTGATGGTTCATGGTGATCATGCAGAACAGATGGTCGTCGTATTCCGTAATTGTCTTGCCGGGCCAATGACGAAAGACATCGCCTGGGATGAAGTCTTCGAGGTAGCGGCCAAATGAGCGTTCATGTGTTGTCATGAACTCAAACGCTACTCAGGGCGAGCCGAACCGTCCGTATCGTCCAAGAATTCGATGTCGTCAGGGGTGAGTGTGGGCATGGGGAACTGACCAGTTCGGTCTTTGGGCGCAAACTTCTCCACCCAGTCAACTGTGGTGAGTCCACGTTCGGTCTGTGTGCGCGCCACTCTTGGCAACGATGCCAAACGGTGACGGCGGTCGATGGACCATGGGCCAATTTGCAGCGACAAGTAACACAACCAACCAACCACAATTGGAAGCCAATACTGCGCCACGCGATACGACAAGACACCCACGGTTGCGGTGCGACGTGTAAGCCCAAAGCCAACCAGCATTGGAATGTAAATACTCTCCACAATGCCCAGTCCGCCGGGCGTGATGGGCACAACAGAAAAAACGTTTGCGATTCCGAATGCCACGATGAGGCCATCTATTGCGATGTCGCCGCCAAAAGCTTGAAGAAACACCCACAGCGATGCCGCATCAAGAAGCCAGTTCACCGCTGCCCACCCAACAACACGACGGAGAAGTTGTTTGTCTGCGTACAAACCTTCAATTCGCGCACCGAGATGCGACAACACCTCTGCAGCATGATGCTCATCGAATCTCAAGCGACGTGCGATTGCTCGAACAACACGTTCTGATCGGCCTTGTCCCTCGACTAGTCCGAAAATCAAGAACGCTGCGAATGTCATCAAGATGACGCCAACGATTGCGGCCGTTCCATACAACGCGTTAACACCGCGAACTGGAATAGAAATAATCAATCCCAGCCATAAAATGAGATTCAACACCACAGCAGAACCAATGCCTGCCGTAGCAAGTGCAAACGCAGCATCTGGGCCAGCAACGCCACACATTGTGACCAACTTGTACCCGAGCGCAGAACTAGCAGCGCTTCCACCGGGAACAATGTTGCCGAGTGCTTTAGTGCTCAACTGAATTCGGTAAAGACGCAGTGAACTGATGTGTTCACCGCTTTCCCCCAAGGCTGCTTTTGTGAGAAGCGAATATGCAAACAACGACAGAGCTTGAAAACCGATACCCACAAACAAGAGATAGGGGTCAATGGTGTGCAGGTCGTTCACCGCATCACGAAAACCAGGGATCAACGGCAGCACAAAGAAGTACACAATTGCTCCTGCAACCACAATTTGAATTGGTCGCAGAAACGCAATGCGCTTCTTCTTCTTGGATTCCATCTCCTCCATCGTGACCCACCACCGCGCCCTATGCAGGGAATTGCTGGATAATCCTTGCCACGTGGCGACGCAAAGGGTCTACATGAGGCTCGTTTGTCTTCCCAAGATGCACTAGAACCACATTCCTACGAGGCGACACCCACAAAAGTTGACCTTCGTATCCATGGCCAATCATTGACCCTTCATCATCTGGCCACGTCCACCATTGCGTGCTGTACCCCATGTTGGAGTCCGTTTCGTGTGTGATGGTGTTCGCCGCATCATTCACCCAATCAGACGAGAGAACACGACGATCGCCCCATTCACCACCATTGAGATACAAGTATCCAAACCGAGCAAAATCACGTGCAGTTGCGTAGACATACGACGAACCAACAAACGTGCCGACTTTGTCGAACTTTGGAATGGCTTTCATACCAATGGGACCAAAGAGGCGTTCATTCATAAAGTTCAAGACTTTGGTATTCGACCCAGGTTCTTCGCCCAATACGTTGGCAAGTATGCGACACAAAATATTTGTGGTGCCCGATGAGTATTCCCATTTTGTTCCCGGAACATCAATCAATGGTTTAGACGCAGCGAATGCGGCGTGATCACCCACGTGAGACGCATTGCCGAACAACATCTCGATCACATCAGAGACCGTTCCGTCCACATAATCCTCTACCCACGAGAGACCGCTACGCATGGTGAGGAGGTCGTGAAGGCAAATTGCACGTCGTTCATCGGCTTCCCATTCCGGCAGAAGTTGAGTTTGTTGAAGTGTCAGCAAACCATCATCCACCGCACAGCCAATGAGAGCGTGAGTGATGCTCTTGGCTATGGACCACGAAATCAAGGTGGAGTCTGCGGAGAAGCCCTCGCTGTACCACTCGCTCACAACATGGCCATTGGCAATAACCAGGAAAGCGTGAGTTACACCGGTCTCGGCTGGCCGAGTGACGAGGTCGTGAACGAGAGAGTCAAACACGGGCTGATCGACGCCAGCGGGAAGCGAGCCCGAGACCCAGTCGTCGAGAGGAACATCACGCCGTGCCATAACTTGACATTAGGCGCCGACGCCCCGCGGCAGGACGAGAGGCGTGACCAAATACCATCACCTAAGGCAACTTTTCGCTCATTTTGGCGCGCGCGAATATGCCAATACGGGCGCCTGCTCACTAGCGTTTCACCCCATGAGTACTGCGCCAGACCTCCAGACAGCTGCCTCCGTTATCTCCACTGCCCGGGCAATGGTTGATACCGCCATCAAGAACCTGATCGCCAAGGGCGGCCCAGACAACAATCAGACGCTGGCGTACGACATCGCTCACGTTGCAGCAGCTGTTGAAACGTCACGCTCACTTCTTGACTACGGCGCAAAAGGAACCGTTGAAGGCAACATCACGTGCGCATTCACCGCAGACATGGTGCATGACTTCGTATCGCGTCTCATTGGCCGCGAGCAACTGTGGGGTGTTGACCCAAGCGCACTTTCTGAGTTCCACGGTTTCGTCTCCGCATATCGCGACCCTGATTTCCTTGCATCGCTTGCAGACGTGCAAGGTCCACGCCATCTTGCAGATGACTTTGAAATGGTGCAAGACACCTTCCGTTCATTTGCTGCAAAAGTTGTTGCACCAAAGGCCGAACATGTGCACCGCCACAACGGCGATGTGCCAGAAGAAGTCATTTCAGGGCTAGCAGAGATTGGCGCATTCGGTCTCAGCGTTCCCGTTGAATACGACGGCTTCTCTGAAGGCGGCGAGGGCGAATACATGGCGTCAGTCATTGCAACTGAAGAGTTGTCAAAGGCGTCGCTTGGAATTGGTGGCTCACTTATTACTCGCCCAGAAATTCTCACCCGCGCGTTGGTGAAGGGCGGAACAGAGGCACAAAAGCACGAATGGTTGCCAAAGTTGGCAAGCGCCGAAGTTCTTTCCGCTGTTGCAGTGACCGAACCTGACTACGGCTCAGACGTTGCAGGCTTGAAGACCACCGCAGTGCGCGCAGCAGGCCCCAACGGCGAAGACGGATGGGTTATCAACGGCGTAAAGACATGGTGCACATTTGGTGCACGTGCAAACGTTCTGATGCTTCTTGCTCGTACCGATCCAGACCGCTCGAAGGCTCACCGTGGCTTGTCCATGTTCATCGTTCCAAAACCAGTAGGTGATGCACACGGCTTCATGTTCAACCAGGACGGTGGCGGAAAGATGGAAGGTCGCCCCATCGACACCATCGGTTACCGAGGTATGCACAGCTACGAAATCGCCATTGAAAACTGGTGGGTTCCTGCAGCAAACCTCATTGGTGAAGAAGATGGCTTGGGCAAGGGCTTCTACTTGCAGATGGCCGGATTCGAAAACGGTCGTTTGCAAACAGCAGCTCGCGCCGTTGGCGTCATGCAAGCTGCATACGAGGCATCGCTTGACTACGCGCAGAACCGCGTTGTATTCGGGTCCCCCATCAGCGACTACGAACTCACACGCGTGAAGTTGGGCCGCATGGCAGTCATCACACAAGCATCACGTCAGTTCTCTTACGCAGTTGCTCGCTTGATGGGCAAGGGCGAAGGCGCAATGGAAGCCAGCATGGTGAAGGCATACGTATGTAAGGCAGCTGAATGGGTTGCACGCGAAGCAATGCAGATCCACGGCGGCTTTGGTTATGCAGAGGAATACAGCGTGAGCCGTTTGTATGTAGACGCTCGCGTGTTGAGCATCTTTGAAGGTGCAGACGAAACTCTGTGCTTGAAGGTGATCGCAAAGAACCTCTGCGAAGCCGCAAAGTAAGGACTACCAGTGCGTTCAGCAAAAGACTTCTTCAAACCGTTGGCTGCGGGTGCACCAGCACCCCTTCATGAAATTCCTTTCAAGCCAAGTCGTGTCATTCACTTCTTTCCGCCACACAACGAAAAGATGGTGGCAAAGCTTCCCGAGACAATTCCAAATGTCGACATCATCCTTGGAAACTTGGAAGACGCCATTCCAATGGCAGACAAGGAAGCAGCACGCGCTGGTCTTGTAAAAGTTGCCAACGAACTCGACTTCGGCACCACTCAGTTGTGGACACGCGTAAACAGTCTCGACTCGCCTTGGTTTCTTGATGACATCACAGAAATTGTCACTAAAGCTGGCGACAAGTTCGACGTCATCATGATTCCAAAAGTGGAAGGCCCTGAAGACATTCACTATGTAGATCGTCTTCTGGCTCAGCTTGAGGCTCGCGCCGGATTGAAGAAGCCAATCTTGTTGCACGCAATTCTTGAGACCGCACGCGGTGTTGCAAACGTGGAGGAAATTTGCGGCGCATCACCACGTATGCAGGGCATCTCGCTTGGACCTGCCGACCTCGCAGCAAACCGTCGCATGAAGACCACTCGCGTGGGTGGCGGACACCCCGACTATGTGGTTCGCCAAGATCCGCAGGGCGACGACTACCAAGGCGCCCGTACCACGTATCAACAAGATTTGTGGCACTACACAATGGCCCGCATGGTGGATGCCTGCGTGATGCACGGCGTTCTCCCCTTCTATGGACCGTTCGGCGACATTAAAGACGTGGTGGCCTGTGAAGATCAGTTCCGCAACGCATATCTGTTGGGCTGTGTTGGTGCATGGAGCCTTCACCCCGTTCAGATCGACATTGCAAAGCGCGTGTTTAGCCCACGCCCAGAAGATGTGAAGCAAGCACAACGCGTTATCGATGCAATGGGCGACGGCACTGGCGCCATCATGCTGGACGGCAAGATGGAAGACGACGCATCTGTGAAGCAGTGCAAAGTTGTTGTTGAACTTGCGCGCCAACTTGCAGCACGCGACCCACAACTCGCCGCACAGTACGGTTTCTAATCAACCTCACACGAAAGTAGAGCCATGAGTTCACTGCGCCCACGCCGTTCCGCTTTGTACATGCCCGCCGCAAACGAGCGTGCGCTTGAAAAGGCAAAAGGAATTTCAACAGACGCCATCATCTTTGACCTTGAAGATGCTGTCTCACCAGATTCAAAAGACATCGCACGTGCACAGGCCGTTGCCGCGGTGAACAGCGGAGAATACGGAAAGCGCGAACTCACCATTCGTTGCAATGCATTGGCAACTCCGTGGGGTCACGCCGACGTTGCAGCTGCCGCAAAAGCATGCGTGTCTGCGGTTGTTATTCCAAAGATCAATTCTGTTGCCGAAGTCAACGAAGTGTCTGCAGCGCTCGATGCTGCCGGTGCTCCGAAAGAAATGATGATTTGGGCAATGATTGAGACCCCAACTGCAATCATGGACTGCCGCGCAATTGCTGCACATCCTCGCGTTGCAGTTCTTGTCATGGGTACTAACGACTTGGCGAAAGAATTGCGCGCATCGCAGGTTCCTGGCCGTGCTCCGCTGGTTCATAGTTTGCACATGGCACTACTGGCCGCCCGCGAAGCAGGAAAAGTGATTCTTGATGGCGTGTTTAATGACATCAAGAATGCTGACGGCTTCCGCAGCGAGTGTGTTCAGGGCCAAGAGATGGGCTTTGATGGCAAGACTTTGATTCACCCAGATCAAGTTGCAATCGCAAACGACGTATGGTCACCATCTGAAGATGAAGTTGCTCACGCTCGTGAAGTAATTGCCGCCTTCGATGAAGCTCTCGCCGCTGGAAAAGGCGTTGTGCAGTTGAACGGCCGCATGATTGAAAACCTGCACGTTGACAACGCCCGCCGCGCCATTGCAATCGCTGAGGCGATTGCCGAATTGCAGTAACTAGTTCTTACAAATTGGCGCGGAACAGCGCCACCGTACGAGCCCACGACGTTGCTGAAGCCTCTGCGTTGTATACGTCTGCTCGTGTGTCATTGAAGAATGCGTGATGCGTTCCTGGATACACATGGAATGTTGCGTTTTTGCCAAGCGCACGTAGCTCAACTTCGGTTTGCTTAATTGCCTCAGGTGCTGCGTTGCCGCGATCGTTCTCTGCGTAGTGACCTTCTACAACAGCAGTCATGTTGTTCCAGTCAATGGGAGTATCTGGCCGCATTCCGCCATAGAACGGCGCTGCCGCTGCCACCGCATCGGGACGTTGACACGCCACCATCAGCGTGAGGCCGCCACCCATACAGAAACCAGTAACACCAACTTTGGTATTGCCGGTGCGCTCTTGCAACAGGTCAATGGCGCCACTCAAATCTTTCGCAGCAGTTGACAAGTTCATGCTCATCAGCAATTTGCCGGCACTATCTGGCTCGGTGGTGACTTCACCGTGATACAGATCTGGTGCGAGAGCTGTGAAACCTTCAGCGACAAACCGATCCGCAATGTCTTTGATGTGTTCGTTCAGACCCCACCACTCTTGGATAACAACAACGCCAGGCCCCGCGTTGCCCGCAAGGTAGCCACGACACGTTCCGCCATTGCTCTTGAATTCCAC
>JACCDN010322296.1_pt1 | contig 15332 bp, 19 predicted proteins | sample 7441691 | NCBI WGS metagenome assembly JACCDN01 (sample SAMN15323439, study PRJNA562643) | freshwater metagenome | isolation source: river surface water | place: USA:Blue River Watershed | collected 2017-08-16
CTTGCTCTAAAAGCATGCCAACCCCCATTTCACCATAAAACTGACCAAACATGGGCGCAGCACCACTATTCATGTCAAAATTACAGGGCCCCCCACCTTTACATTTCACATTTTGAATTACCAGAATTGGAATTGGCTTCGTAGTAACGTTACCAATAGTTACTGGCGCATAGGCAATTACACCTTCAAGGGTAAATCCATGCTGACTATCACCAAAAGAGCTATTAATATGCTGATCAGTATAATGAATGTTTTGCGTACCTACTTGGCTTGCGAAAATATGCAAACCTACCCCCCCAGTATCAAAAGTCACCTGACTTGGTGGCCCACCTGCCACAGAAACGGTTACCCCGACTTTATAATTGTTTTTGCCTATAGGTACAACTTGTAATGGCACCGTTGTCGTTGCTAAATCATCAGCAAAACTCGGCAAGGCCAAACATAAAGATAATAGTCCAACCGCTGCTAAGCTTATTCTTTTCATAATAGTTCCTGATCTAAAAAGACTCATATTAGCACATGAACTTTTAATATCATAGTGCACATAGTGCACATATGTTGCGCCTGTTTATAAATAGTGTTATCTTTTTACCTAGCATTATTTATAAAAAATACTGGATCATCATGAAACATTTTCTTTTGATTATGGTGCTTCTCATAATTGGCCTGAGTTTACGTACAGTGAATGGAGCAACCGAATCTATACCGACTACGACACAATCAAGTACAACAAATATTTCTTCTAAGGTAAATCCACATGCCCCGGCAAATCCAAACCAAACACATCGCCGTGTTGCAGCAAACCCTGTAATTCCCGTAACCACTGCTCCTCCTGATATTTCACAATCAGGCTTTCAGATTATTGAATTTTTACGAAAAATTTTTCCGGGTTTACCTAATCTATAAAAAATAAGGACCTTTTATGAAAAAAGTCATTACCGCTTGTGTTTTAGCGCTCACTCTTGCTGGTTGTTCGAGTGCTCCACCCAGCCCAACCCAAAATCCTTCGGGGTTTTTACCAAATTATGGCTTAATGAAGCCCGTTGCTAACTCTCCTCAAGGCACTCAAATCTATACCTATAGCAGTCCTGACTTTACCTCTAATAATTACAATGCTGCAATTATCACCCCAGTACAACTTTATCAGACTGCTACCAAAAATGGCATCACTGAAGACCAAATTCAAAAAGCTCAAGCAAATATTCAAACCGGCATCACCCAAATTGTCAGCCGTAAAGCAACGATTGTCACTCAGCCTGGTCCAGGGGTAGTTACCCTGAGTGTCGCAATTACAGGAGCCCAAGTAGATGCCGAAGGCTTTAAGCCATGGAATATCATTCCAGTTTCGGCGGCTATTAAACTAGCTTCTACCGCTACTGGTTTAGACAGCAAGACCCCGGTAATGGTTGTTGAGATTAAGGTAGTTGATAGCATATCGCAAAAACTATTGCGCGAAACCATGACCGTTATTAGCGGCGAAGAATTCCGCACTGCAAATACTGCTGATCAATTTACACAGCTTGCACAAACCTGGGTACAACAAGCATTAAAATATTCTGCAACAAATAACTAATATAGATGCTACTATCAGCCTCTTGTGCAGATCTCTGTCCCAGTTACAGTATCGCCATAAATAGCCCATAGCTAGAAAAAATATTTTCAAGATTTAGTCTCTCTAATTTTGTACGAAGACACCCTTGCTGGTACTGACACATAATTTATCATTGTTGTTTGTAGCAATAGCATAGATATCAAAAGGCAAAACACCATCAACTGGAACAGAATTCCAAACATCATCATTTTGTAAATACATCACGCCTTTAGGCGTCTGTAAATACAAAGCCCCATTGCCTGTTATACTCAAAGATAAAGTTTCGATATTAGCACTTTGCTGTGCTTCAGCAATTACATCATCTAAACCTTGATTCTCTGTCACCCAAGTGGTGCTACCCGATGCAAGCTTAAAAACACCATAATTACTCACAAGATATAAATTATTATTGCTATCAGGAAGGAGTTGCATCAAAAACACAGGATTAGTGGTTGTGCTCACTGGCAAACCATCATTTAACTCTGACCAAGTATTATTCCCCGCTGTTAACTTATAAACACCTGCATTTTCGATTGCAGCAAATAGGTCACCTGCTTTGTCAATCTCTAACGCCGTAATCATAAAAGGGGAACCCATATTTTCTAAACTAGGTACTGTTTGCTTAATCCAGTTTTTTGCACCGAATCCAAGTTTATAAATAGCTATACTTTGCAAATCACTCGAAATCATCGCAGCATAAATAGCATAAGAGCTATCAACTGCCAACGCAGAAATTTGCCAACCGACGGGCAAACCTACAATTGTTTTTTGTATCCAGGTTTTTTGCCCTATCGGCAATTCAAATACTGTATCTTGGGCTGCATTCAAAGGGTTGGTATTAGCAACAACGCTGTAAATATTCCCCATACCATCAGTCACCGCAGACCCTAATGATACCGCAGTATCTGTAGGTAATCCTTCTTTTACGGCAGGCTGCCAGGTTTTACAATCATCCGTACTTTCATAAAATATCGGGCCATCGTTCAAAAAGCTTGAAAGATAAATTACTTTAGGGTCAGTTGCAGGGGCAGCGAGCATGGTTGCTAAGGTACCAGAAGCATCTCCCTTGGGACTAGGCTCACTCAAGGTCCAATTTGCTGTCGCATCGGCACCATAAGCATACAAGACACCAAGTACGAATAAACTTGCACAGCTTTTTTTAATGATATTATCGATGATCATAAATCTATCCCCTGTTTGTACTAAAGGGAATTAGTATACCGCATTGGTAAGGATTTTTCTCATCAGTCACAATGATGTCGTATTACGCCATCATCACGCAAACAGCATTCAATGCATTTAAAGCATAGCCAATTACCCGTGGCGGAATTTGACTCGGATGAATCTCTGGACCCAAAATCGCCGTGCCTACTGGCTTCATAAATTCTAATTGCAAATTGATAATCGCCTGAATCACGGCATCTGCCATTACCAATCCGTGCTTAGTTTCACCTTTTTCAATAATACCCAATACCACTACAGCATCAATCTCTTTTTGCATCAACAAACGTTTAATTGCTAAAGGTTTTTCCATAGAACCAGGCACAGAAACTTCTGCCACAATTTTGACCTTCTTTTCTACAGCACGTGAGCGTACAGCCTCTAACATTTGGTTCACATAATCACGATGAAACGTTCCATACACAATACCAATATTTTTCATACTCTCTCCACCCTAATTCATTCAGTCTTTTAAATAAAACTCTAGTATATAACGAATTATTAGACAAACAAATTATGCACCAAATGCTCTAATTCTTCAAAGCATGTTAAAACATGAAATCGTAATTGTATCTCTGGCATAAGACCAGCAGCCCGTGCATAGTATTTAGCAAGCTTACGTGCTTGTAACACTGCAAGCCTCTCATTTTCAAGTGCAATGAGACCTTGAATATGTTTTAGCAACAAAGCTCCAATTTCTGCTTTGCTAGGCACAACATACGCTTCACCACGATCTTGCGCTGCCAAGGCTGCAAAGAGCCAGGGCCTACCAACACTTGCCCGCCCAACCATAGCACCAGCACAGCCCGTACTTAACATTTGCTGTAAAGATGTTAAATCTGTAACATCCCCATTACCGATTACGGGAATGTTTGATACTGCTACAATCCTGGCAATTTCATCGAGACGTACTTTGGTTTCATAATGTTCTGTCCAATGACGGCCATGTACTACCATAAAGTCCGCTCCGGCATCATTAATGGCTTGTACTACATCGGTATTAAATGTGTCACCGCTCTCGCCATCTACGCGAATTTTGATTGAGACAGGAACATCTACATTGGCTTTAATTGCCTTGGTAATTTGATAGAGCTTAGCAGCATCGGCCAATAATTTTGAACCACAGCCCTTTTTACGAATTTTATCAACTGGACAACCAGAGTTGAGATCAATCACATCTGCGCCATGTTCCACGGCCAATACCGCCGCTCGCGCCAATTCGTCAGGGTTATTGCCCGAAAGCTGGAAAGCAACAGGCCCCTCGACTTTGCTTTTATAAACATAGCGCACTTCTGGCTTGCCTAATAAGGTTTTGGCTGAAATCATTTCCGTACAACAATAAGCAGCCCCACCAAACTGCCAAATGAGCTCACGAAATGGCGCGCAACTCACACCTGCCAGGGGCGCTTGAATGAGATTGGCAGGGAACTTTACCTTACCTAATGTTATCGGATAAATAAGCCCTGCCATTTAAGCTATCTATTTTCACTTGAAAGCTTTATTTTACCATACTTAGGCAGCTTGCAAAAACTCCAATCCCTGAGCAAAAGCTTTAGCATCAAAATCAATAATACGATATTGAGCAACGTTTTCGGTCACATAAGGATCTTCCGCTACAATCGCATTTATTTTGGCAATATCAATCGCTTTTGCTAAAAGGACACCACCGGTTTTATCTTTGCTTGGACCAGCAATCAGCAAAGTTCCGGCACTCACATATTTACTCACCCATGCAGCATGGGCAGCACGTACTTTAGCAACTTGTTCTTCAGATTTAGTATATTCGACAATTAACACATACATTTTCTTTCTCCTTGTTGATTATAAATTCGTTGTTTTAGCAACAAGGCCATTATAATTAATTGCAAATTAATAGAGAATACACTAAAATATCAAATAACTATTGCATAAATAGCAACAATATCATGTTTGAAGACATTGAAGTTTTTTGCGCCATTGCTCGCAATGGCAGCTTAGCCAAAGCGGCTCGCAGCCTCTATATCTCAACCTCAATTGTGACCCGCCGTTTAGCACGGCTCGAGGCTAAATTAGGGGTTCGTCTAATGCAGCGCACCACACGTCATGTCTTCCTGACTGAAGCAGGCCAATTTTATTATGATGAAGTCAGCCAAATTTTAGATAACCTCGAAGCTTCTAACAAAAATGTAAAAAGTTTAGGCAAAGAAATTGTTGGAACATTAAAAATAGGGCTGCCAGTATCCATTAGTACTTTATACGTCAGCCAACACTTGCATGAATTTTTGGCATTATACCCCAGTCTCAAAATCCAAATCGTTCATGGCAACCATATTTTAGACATTCTCGAAAACGCCTTTGATGTTGTTTTGCATTGTGGCAAACTTCCAGACTCCAGCTTTTACTTTAAAAAACTAGGCAATTGGGACAAAATTATTTGTGCTTCCCCCGAATACTTGGCCAAATATGGCACCCCAAAAACACCCGCAGATTTAAGCCAACACAACTGCTTAGATCATGCTGAAAACTTTCATTTTACCTGGCGCTTTGACAAAGATGGTAACACGGAGGATATGCCTGTGAGTGGTAATGTTCGTGTCAATAGCAGCTTGGATTTAGCCAGTCTTGCTGCAAGTGGCTTAGGCATTGCTTATCTCCCTTGCTTTAGCGTACACCCCTTGCTAAAAGCGGGTAAATTAATCTCGATTCTTGAAGATTATCGCCCACCTGCTTTAGGTATGTATTTGGTTTACCCCAGTAACAAATATTTAAGCCAAAAAACCCAAGTGTTTATTCACTTTATGGAAAAACTTCTCGGTAAAATATTAAACTTTGCTTGAATTCCCAATAAGAGCTCTATAAAATTCAAAGATATCGTTATTATCAGTACTTATGATTTTTAAACCTAGCTGGTGGCTGCCCACAGGGCACTTACAAACATGCATTGCCGCTTTTACTCAAAGACCCCATACTGAAACCACAAGTGAAGTTATCGAATTAAAAGATGGCGATCAACTTGAATTACGCTGGTTTCAACCAGAAAATGCTTCTGAAACAACACCTACACTTGTCTTAATTCACGGTTTAGAAGGCTCAGTCAATTCACACTATATTCAAGGGATGCTTAAACAGGCCCAGATGCTAAAACTCCGCGCGGTAGTATTACATTTACGTGGCAGCAATGGGCGAGTCAATCGTCTCCCAGAAAGTTATCATGCCGGCAAAACCGAAGATCTTATCACTACATTAAAAATTGTAAAAAAACGTTACCCCATAGCAACATGTATCGCTATTGGCTATTCTTTGGGTGCGAATATGCTGCTCAAGTTTTTAGGCGAACATCCACAGCAATCGTGGGTGGATCAAGCAATTGCCATTTCACCGCCTTTTGATTTACAAGCCAGCACATCTTTTGTGAGTAAGGGCATCAATCGGATCTATGAGCGCCACTTTATCAAGCGCTTGAAAGGCAGTATCCAAAAAAAGCTGGAACACGGCATTTTGATGCCGATAAATTTAGAAGCACTCAACAAAATTTCCAGCTTTTATGATTTTGATGATCAAATTACTGCTCCATTACATGGCTTCCTAAGTGCTAAAGATTATTATACGCGCTGTAGCAGTCAGTATTTTTTGCCAGAAATCGCCACCCCTACGCTCATTATCCATGCAGAAGATGACCCTATCATTCCTAAAGAAGCCATCCCCACCCCGCAACGTTTTTCCAAGCACGTGCAACTTGAGGTACACAAAAATGGAGGCCATATTGGCTTTATCAGTGGCGGCTATCCGGGTAATTGGCGCTATTGGTTAGACGAGCGCATTGCCCAACATCTATTACGCGTTATCCACTAATTTTGCCAATACATGAATCAGTACTTGCTGTTTTCCATGTTCAATGGATCCAAAAAACTCACTGTCAACCTTCTCTACGATTGGAACCAATTTTTGCGCCATCGCTTGACCTTTTTCCGTCAAATATACCGCTTTGGCCCGCGTGTCCTCCGAGTGCTCTGCCCGCCGCACTAAACCTATCTGTGCCAACTTTTTCAAAGAAGCAGACACCGTCATTTTATCAAGCTTAGACAAGCGCGAAATTAACACCTGAGTTGGTTCCTGTTTTTTTTCAGTAAACCACAACAATATCGCTAAAATCACAAATTGCGGATGCGAAATTTTATAAGGATCAAGCGTCTTTTTAATGAGGCGCTGCCAAGTAATCGTCGTTTGCCAAAGGAGCAAACCTGGGCTATCTTCTGGGCGTTCAAAACCAAAGCTTGATTCTTTCATAAATCTTGCACCAATTTAATTAAAGTATCATTCTCATGCGGTACAGAATCTGCCACATTTTGCGCAACTAGCTTAATCCACAACCATTTCAAAGGCCCGGTGACAATCAGCGTATTTTTCAACTCTAAGCCATCCGCATGCTCAATAAACTCATGGATGTCATACATTTTTGCACCAAAGAAATGCGTACAATCCGTTAATTTACGCTCCACTTCAATTTCTGTCAAAACAATCTTCACCTTTGGTCCGCCCTTCGGCTTCAAGATAAAATAACTGCCCACTTCAAATGCCCCTTGTAACTTGCAATATTCCAAATCATCATGCCAAGTCGGCCAATTGTTAATATCTATCATTAATTGCCACGCTTTGGCTTTATCCACATTTTGATAGATTTTGCTATGCTCACGCTTCCACATTGATTTTCTCCATTTAGTAATTTTACATATTATATATAGTTTTACTAAAAAAGCAAATCTATTTGAAATCACAAACATTCTGCATGGCTGTGTTTCAGTAATTCTGCTGTATAATGCGCATGAATCTCACTAACTGCAGGAAATTACCACGGCCGAAATCAATTCCGGGCTCGAAGGCGTTGTTGTTGCAGAAACCAAAATCACCAAAGTCGATGGTTTAAAAGGCCAATTGGTCTATCGCGATTTTAATATTCAAGATGTCGTAAAAGATTGCGGGTATGAAGATGTGGTGTTTTTACTCTGTGAAGGCCGCAGAATGGCCACCTACTTTGGAACAAGGCTTAGATATTATTGCTAAAGTGCCCACCATCATTGCCCATTTCTACCGCCATAGCCAAGGTTTGCAACCGATTGCACCTGATACCAGCTTAAGCCATGCGGAAAACTATCTTTATATGATTCAAGGCAAAAAGCCGGATCCTACACTTGCCAAAGCTTTAGAAGCATATCTCATTATTGGCGCGGATCATGGCATGAATGCATCCACCTTTACCGCTCGTGTGGTCACTTCTACCCAACCGGATATTGTTTCAGCCATCACCGCAGCAATCGGCACCTTAAAAGGCCCCTTGCATGGCGGCGCACCTTCAGAAGTCGACGATATGCTCGACGAGATCGGCAGCATTGCCCTCCCACGTGAACTCTATTCACCGACTTTCGGTGCTGGTAGGACTGCGCAGGTTGGGTTGCCAACGTATTGGAACAAGCCGCGAATAATCGCTTAATTCGCCCCAGCAGCAACTATATCGGCATTACACCGGCGATGCCTGCTTAAGCATGTCGGGGCAATGCTGAAATAGACAATTGCAAACCCAAACCACTTAAAATATTGGTTAAGGTATTGAGCGTAGGGTTTCCTTTACGCGACAGAATATGGTAAAGGTTTTGGCGATTAGAATTTGTTTTTTTAGCAAGTTGTCCCACTCCTCCATTTGCTTCTGCTACATTTCTGAGGGCCTTCATAAAAAACTCTATATCCCCATCTTGTTGGTATTCATCTAGTGCAACTTGTAAATAAACCGCAGCTTCTTCCGGATCTTTTAATGATTCAATCAGATCATCATGAAAACTAACAGAACACGCTAATAATTTTTCCCTAATTTTTTCATCATTCATAATGTTCTCCTAGTCAGCTCTTTTAAATAACAATGGGCAATCTCGATATCCTTCTTTTGCGTTGATTTATTGCCACCACAAAACAGTATAACAATATCGCTGCCTTGCTCAGTAAAATAAATGCGATATCCTGACCCAAAGTCCAATCGCAACTCACAAAGCCCATCACCAATTACTTTATAATCTCCGTACAAACCTGATTCCATTCGTTCTATTCTACGTCTAACCCTGTTTCTTATTATAGAATCCTTAAAACTACAGAACCATTCAGAATAGGGAGTTTTACCATTTTGTGTAGTGTAGTAACGAATAGTCTTGTTTTGGATAGTTAATTGTCGCATATATCAGACATAATGTCAATGATTATTTGATCACTTTTAACACAAAAATAAAAATTGTAAAAATAACGATCATATCTAATTAACTTAGCACACAAATTTACGCTATACTTACAATATCAATAATAAAATGTTTATCAATGTACATCTACCGCTGGAAATTTCAGGTTAAAGCAGATTGCATCCAGCAATTTGAAATGCTGTATGGTCAAGATGGCGCTTGGGTAGCTTTGTTTAAAAAGAATAAGGCATATATTAAGACCGAACTGTTGCGTAGCACATTGCATGATAACGAATACACCACCACTGATTATTGGCGATCAAAGGCTGATTATGATCTATTTTGTCAAAAATACCAGGCAGAGTTTGCTGCTCTTGATAAATTGGGTGAGGCTTTAACGCTCAAGGAAGAATTTATTGGTGAATCTGATATAACATCCGGCATCTAAATTGCCTCAGTTTTACCATAAAATTAAACTTGATTCCCAAACTTACTAGCCCCAGGGATTCAGCACCATAACGCCAGTCGGTAGAAAATCAGCAACATTACGGGTCATTACGTGCAGCCCATAGTTCATTGCAGTGGCAGCAATTAAGCCATCTGCTGCAGGAATAATTTTACCCGCTCTTTGCGCACGCGCGGTAATTTCGCCCCAAATTCTCACAACTTCGGCATCAATAGATAAAATTTGTTTAGCATATGTAAGTTCTAGCGTCTGAAGCCAGTGTTCTAAAGCCGTTTTACGTTTACCAGCATCTAAAAGCGCTACACCTTTGATCAGCTCTCCCATAGAAATCACACTGATAAATAAGGCTTCACCCGGCAACTCTGCAAGTGCAGCGGTAACCACATTATTGGAGCCAGACCGATATAATTCTGATAAGATGCAGGTATCTAATAGCACCCTCATAGTGTAACCTTACGCATAGGCGAAGGATCTCTTGCTAAATCTAAACCGTTTAAATCAGGTGTTGAGTGGAGAAGAAAATCCTTAAAATCTGGATGAGTCTTCATTAATTTATGGTAATCATGCTCTGATAATACAAAAATATTTTCATTGCGACGAGAAATTTGCTGAGGGCCTTCGTGAATTGCTTGACGAACCACTTCGCTAAAACGGTTTTTTGCTTCTGCTAATTGCCAAATCATATAAGACCCCTAAAAATCTAGATTGTCTAGATTATTACACGTTTTGAGCAAAAAAACAAGCTATAAGCATTGCAACTTAAGCACCAGAACCATACAAATCCTCTAACAATTTATTCTCAAAAGCAATGATCTGACTCTGCGCGATCGGCGTGTTGTCTACTAACACGCTAAAAATCACGGTGTGCCCATTGGCCATTTGCATAAACCCGGTCACCGTGAATATATGCGTCATTTCACCCGTTTTAGCGATGATTTTGCCTTTGAGCTTTGGGGTAGAAAAGGCTGGCAGCGCTGAATTTAAAAAGCTTTGCAGCATTGGATTTTGCTTCGCTTGGTATAATAAATCGGTCATGACCGTGGGCGTTACTAAATTTAAATCTGAAGTTCCCGAACCATTTTCTAAGTAAGAATTGGGCAAATTGAAAGGCGCTAAAATATTTTGGATTGCAACCACTCCTGCCTTTTCAGTACCGATACCATATACTTTTACCCCCATGGTTTTGGTAATGGCGCTCGCATAAACATTATCAGAGACCTTGAGCATATACCGTAACATATCACTCAGCGCTGCGGATTGATGCGTTCCTAAAACTTGACTTGCTTTAGCGGGCATACTGCCGATCACGACCTTACCAGAAATTTTAATTCCTAAAGTTTTGAGATCCTGCTGCACTAAATTGATCGCATAGAGATTAGGATCAGGAATCGCTAGCGCTAAGGAAGCCCCTAAACGTGGCGGCAAACAGCCATTGAGCGTCAAGTCATTGCCAATTGCATCCACACGAAAAGTACAGATATCCGCATTTTGTTGATTTGACCACATTAAGTTGGAATGTACTGTAATCAATGGCGAACTCATTTTGGCAATTGCCGGTTTAGCTGCTTTTGTATTTGCAAATGTAATGTTAAATGCGTTTTCATTGATGGTAATACTGCTACTTTTTGCGCCATAACTCCAAATATTATCTTCCTGCGGCACGCCAAAGGCATAGGTATCGCCAAGGAAAATGGTGTTATCCAAAATCACATTACCATTGATTTTCTGAATGCCCGCTTGCTGCAAATTTGCCAATAAATTATTTAAATCGCTGGCGGTCAAGGAAGGATCGCCACTAAATTTGATATACACATTGCCATTCAAAATATGATTTTGAATTTTCTGCGGATTTACTTGTAAGCTCGTGACAAAGTGATAGTTCCCACCCAAACTCAGCATCGCACTTATTGCCGTAAAAAGCTTGGTGATACTAGCTGGATGAAAATATTGCTCGGCTTGATACTGATATAAACTCTGCCCGGTTGCGGGATCAATCACCTGCATCCCTACGTGAATGCCAGGGTTGGAACTAATATCTTGCTGTAATTGACTAAAATTCGTAGCAAATCCCGTGGTAAAAAACCCGATTGCCACAACTGCACAAGCCTTTTTGATGAATCTTCTAATCATGTAATGCTCATAGATAGGTATTTCATTTTCTTAAAGCTTAGCATTCGACATAGATTTGCATCAAGTGCTTTTTTATATCACTAAAAAATAAGATATAATTGCGCAAGAAGAATTAGGGGGGTTAATGATGAAACGATTTTGGTATTTTGCGCTGTTTAGCTTTCTAAGCTTTAACGTTGTTACTGCAAGTCCTTACAGCAATCTGATTGTGTTTGGAGACAGTCAAAGTGATATTGGAAATTTTCCTGAATCCAGCAATTTAAGTAATCCTCAGCACATTCCTTATAATTTGTACGTCCCCTTTTCCAACCCAGTCAGTACTTTTAAAGATCCGAACCTCCCAACGCAATCGACTATTAATGCTACAACACGTCAAGCTTTTAGCCGAAATTGGGTAGAGATGCTCTTTGGTGCTTTAAGCCTAACGGATGCAATCAATCAAAATTCCGTTTTGGTTCCCTGGATCGATGTTTATACATACCACGCACCCAAAGGTGCTTCAGTAGATTATGCTGTTGCCGGCGCTTTATCAACCAATAATTGTAATAACGAAGCTTTCAAAGCTTTTGCTGATTCTGACTGTACTGAAGAAAATTTTTATGCTACACAAGCTTTATATCGCAATGCTCCAGAAAATGACCAATTACGGGCACAAGTCGTTATTCCAGGAACACAAAAACAAATCGCTTTTCTTGCTCAAGATATCAAAAACCAAAAAGTGCAGGTAGATGCTAATACGCTTTACATTATTTGGACTGGGGCTAATGATCTGGCCTTAAGCCTTACCAATTTACTCAATAATAAGAATGTTGGAGAATTTTATCGTAATATTACAAAAATTATTCCAAATGCCATCGCAGGCCCACAAGATTCTGTGATTACTCAATTATATGCCTTGGGTGCAAGAAACATTATAATTATTAGCCAACCAAACTGGGGCCTAGCTCCTGAAACCAATAAATTCACAGGTCTAAACAAAAGTGCAACTGCACGCTATATCAACGCTTATTTGTTAAATCTATTAATTGCTAACTATAACCTTGCATTGGCTAAAAATATAGCCATGCTGCAAAAACAATATCCTGATTTATCTCTCAACTATATCGATACAGAAAGTTTGCTCAATCGTGTATCGATGTATCCTGATAGCTTTTTCTTAGCAACATTAGGTCAGGCCTGTGAAACTCAAGATGATGCAACCTACCAAGCATTACTTGCAGGTAACCCAGTAGATTGTAACCATTACTTATATTGGAATGCTTCGCACATGAGCAATATTGGACAAGCAATACTATCCAAGGCAATTTGGCAAAGCATAGCTAGGGAAGATACTCCGCCGCAATCTGATTAAATGCAGCTATTTGCTCGCTAACCCACGCATCATCCTTCTGCAAACAATCAGCCATGCGTTTGGCAACTGAGGGCGCAACTTCCATAGCTGCCTTAGCATCCAAAAATAACAGCCGAGTGCGACGCGCTAAGACATCTTCCACAGTCTTAGCTTGCTCATATTGCACATAATGCTCTATCTTCGATAAATCTTGCCTTTCACGACCTTTATCTGCACCATATAGAGGATAATCACGTGTTATGGACTTTGTTTTAGGCCAATCACATGTGTCCTCAACAAAATTGATAGTATCCTCACCCATACGACGATAAATGGTCCACTTACCACCAACGATGCTAACTAGCCCATTGCTAGTTGTAAAAATTTCATGCTTCCGGGAAATTTTTTTTGAATTCTTGGCATGCGCAGGTTTTACCAATGGCCGCTGCCCTGCAAACATAGCCTTGATATCCGTGCGTGTAATTGGTCGACTAGTATATTTACTAAAAGTACTCAAAATTAAATCGATTTCGTCCGGTGATGGAATCGGTTGCAAGGCAGGCTTCTTCATTGCCACATCGGTTGTCCCTACCACCACTTTATCATGCCAAGGTAAAACAAATAAAATACGGCCATCTACCGTTTTAGGTATTACAAAGGCATGTTCGCAGGCAAAGATTGTTTTATCAAAAACCAAATGTGTTCCTTGCGCTGGCTCAACCGAATGATGCACTTCAGAAGGCTCTGCCAAATTTTCTAAAGCATCTGAAAAAATGCCCGTAGCATTAATAACAACTTTAGCTTTAAATTCCATCGTTTTATTATTCAAAGTATCTTGCACCTGCACACCAGCAATACGGCCTAATTCTTCTATAAAACCAATTACACGATGATAATTAAATGCAACTCCTCCCAAAGATTCAAAAGTCCGCAGCAAGGCAACTAGCATTCGTGTATCATCAAATTGACCATCATAATAAATCCCCCCGCCATTAATATGCTTAGGATTTAAATCTGGCGCTTCGCTTAATGTTTCTTGACGTGATAAAAATCGGCTTTTACCAATTTTAAGCTTCCCTGCTAAAAAATCATAGAGACGAATACCAATATGATATTCTAGTTTTTCATACAGATTATGAAAGGGAATCAAATAACTTTGTGTATGAGCTAAATGCGGTGCATTACGAAGAAAATAAAAACGCTCTTCCAAACCTTCTTTGACCAAAGCAAAATCAAGATTTGCTAAATAACGAATTCCACCATGCACCAATTTGGTGGACTTTGAGGAAGTGCCACTGCCATAGTCATAAGCCTCCAAAAGCAGCGTTTTATAACCACGCGTTGCAGCTTCAAGAGCACAACCTAAGCCAGTTGCACCACCCCCGACAATAATGATATCGAAATTTTCCATGAACCAATAGTAGATAAAAGCATACAGTCATGTCAATTATGCACTTTGCACTTCTAAAAAAACTCAAGTACACTCTTCAACATTAGGAGAAATAACGCGCTTATAACAGTGAATTTTAAGCCTCATATCAAAACTACAGATGGAATATTACACTTCAAAGGGGCTTGGGTCACTCGAGAACTGAGAAACCTACCACAAACTCTGCCCACACATGGCACAAAGAACTTGATTATCGATGCCAGTGGCATTACTGAATTTGACAGCGCAGGAGCTTTGCTGATCAAGCAATATCTAACTGATTTAGAAAAAAGTAAAATCGTACCTGAACTCAAAGGCCTTAAAGCCGAATGGTTAGATCTCTTAAACTTAGTAGCTGAGCATCCCATTCAACTTCCAAAACCAAAACCTGATAAAAAACTCTCCCCATTTGCTTTTATTGGTGAAGAAACCATTTTACGCTTTTTATACCTATTTAATTTTTTAGATTTTATTGGCCGTATTGTTATTATTATCAGTCGCATTGCCAAACAACCACGACGCTTTCATATCAACAGTATTGTCAATACCATTGATCAGACAGGCCTCCGTGCCTTACCTATACTTGGCTTGCTCTGTTTTTTAATTGGGATTGTATTAGCCTACCAGCTAGGTATTCAACTTAAAAGTTATGGGGCAAATATTTTTATTGTCTATTTGACTGGAGTAGCTATTTTACGTGAATTTGGACCGCTTATCGCGGCAATTATTTTAGCAGGACGAACTGGCTCTGCATTCACCGCAGAGATTGGTACAATGAAAGTCAATCAAGAAATTGATGCAATTATGGTAATGGGACTCTCCCCCAGTGAATTTTTAGTCATTCCCAAAATTATTGGACTCCTCATTATTTTTCCGCTCCTCATTTTTTGGGCTGATATCTTCGGTGTGATGGGTAGTATGTTTATGGCGAAAGTCTCTTTAGGCATCAGCTATTTTACTTTCCTACA
>JACCDN010084505.1_pt1 | contig 15331 bp, 14 predicted proteins | sample 7441691 | NCBI WGS metagenome assembly JACCDN01 (sample SAMN15323439, study PRJNA562643) | freshwater metagenome | isolation source: river surface water | place: USA:Blue River Watershed | collected 2017-08-16
ACCCCGATTTTGATTCAGGACATGGGCACATTAAATGGCCTAGTCCGCAGGAGCCTGACATGAAAAAAGACCAATTGATTATTTTTGATACCACCTTGCGCGATGGAGAACAGAGCCCGGGTGCGTCGATGACCAAAGACGAAAAGATCCGCGTGGCGCGCCAGCTGGAGCGTATGCGCGTGGACGTGATCGAAGCCGGTTTTGCGGCCGCGTCGCCGGGTGACTTTGATTCGATTAACTCGATTGCCCAGATCATTCGCGAATCAACGGTCTGCTCGCTGGCGCGTGCCAACGAAAATGACATCCGTCGTGCGGGTGAGGCGATCGCCCCGGCACCCCGTAAGCGGGTACACACCTTTATTGCCACCAGCCCGATTCATATGGAGAAGAAACTCCGCATGACGCCGGATCAGGTGGTTGAGCAGGCGGTTAAAGCTATCGGTTGGGCGCGTGAATACACCGATGATGTCGAATTCTCGGCAGAAGATGCAGGTCGCTCGGATATTGATTTTCTTTGCCGCGTATTCGAAGCCGTTATCAAAGCGGGGGCTAAAACGCTGAATGTGCCAGACACCGTGGGTTACAACGTCCCGGGTCAGTATGCAGAAACCATTCGCCAGCTCATCGAGCGTGTGCCGGGCTCGGATAAAGTAGTCTGGTCCGTGCATTGCCATAACGACCTCGGTTTGGCTGTGGCCAATTCTTTAGCTGCAGTCATGGCAGGTGCCCGTCAGGTGGAGTGTACGGTTAACGGTCTTGGCGAACGTGCCGGTAATGCCTCTCTGGAAGAGGTGGTGATGGCCGTGCGTACACGTGCCGACATCTTCCCGGTTGAAACTAAGATTGATACCACGCAAATTGTGCCCGCCTCCAAGCTCATTTCGCAAATCACTGGCTACCCAGTGCAGCCGAATAAGGCCATCGTGGGCGCGAATGCTTTTGCGCATGAGTCCGGTATTCATCAGGATGGTGTACTCAAACATCGCGAAACCTATGAAATCATGCGCGCCGAAGATGTGGGCTGGTCGCAGAACAAGCTGGTGCTTGGCAAGCACTCCGGCCGCAATGCGTTCAAATCACGTTTGAATGAATTGGGCGTAGTGCTCGACAGCGAAGAAGCCTTGAACTCGGCTTTTGCCAAGTTTAAAGAGCTTGCCGATAAGAAGCACGAGATCTTTGATGAGGATCTCCAGGCGCTTTTGTCGGATGAAGCCGTGACACCGGAAACCGAACATTACAAGCTCACCTACTCCCAAGTCACTTCGGAAACCGGTGAAACGCCAGTAGCGCGTTTGACACTGTCCGTAGGTGGCGAAGAGAAGAAAGCAGAGTCTACCGGCTCGGGCCCAGTCGATGCCACGTTCAAGGCGATCGAGTCGGTGCTCAACAGCGGTAGTGAATTGCTGCTTTATTCGGTGAATAACATTACGTCTGGCACGGATGCCCAGGGTGACGTGACTGTGCGCTTGTCCAAGGGCGGCCGCGTGGTCAATGGTAGCGGTGCCGATACCGATATCGTGATTGCATCGGTAAAGGCCTACCTCAATGCCTTGAACCGGTTGCATAACGAGCCTGCCAAACTGAACCCGCAAGAAGGCGTTTAAGAGAGTCAGGAAACGATCATGGTTGAAACGAGAAACACAATGACGCAAGCCAGTACAGATGATGTGCGTATCGGAGCGATTAGCGAGTTGGCACCACCGGCTAACGTATTGAATGCTTTTCCGGTGAGTACTCCGGTCGCGCAACGTGTGACCGCGGCGCGCCATGCCATTCACCGCGTGCTGCACGGCGCTGATGATCGTCTGGTGGTAGTGATTGGGCCTTGCTCGATTCACGACCCGGAAATGGCGCTGGATTACGCGCGCCGCCTGGCCGTTGAGGCAGAACGTCTGTCTGACGATCTGGTCGTTGTCATGCGAGTTTACTTTGAGAAGCCGCGCACCACGGTCGGTTGGAAGGGGCTGATTAACGATCCGCACCTGGATAACAGTTTTGATATTAACGAAGGCCTACGCCGTGCGCGCAAGCTTCTGCTGGATGTCAACACGATTGGCCTGCCCTGTGCGACAGAATTCCTCGATATGATCACGCCGCAATACGTAGGCGATCTGATCAGCTGGGGCGCCATTGGTGCGCGTACGACAGAATCTCAGGTGCATCGCGAGTTGGCATCGGGTCTGTCGTGCCCAGTCGGCTTCAAGAACGGCACGGATGGCAATGTGCGTATTGCGCTGGATGCCATTCGCTCGGCGCAATCGCCACATCACTTCTTGTCGGTCACTAAGTCGGGTCATGCCGCCATTGTGCAGACGCTGGGCAATGAAGATTGTCACGTGATCTTGCGTGGTGGCAAAGAGCCTAACTATGATGCGGCAAGCGTTGATGCAGCCTGTACCGATATGGCCAAGGCCGGCATTCCTGCCCGTGTGATGATTGATTTTTCGCATGGCAATAGCCGTAAGGAATATCAGCGTCAGATGGAGGTGAGCACGGATGTGGCTGCACAACTGGCCAACGGTGAAGAGCGCATCATGGGCGTGATGGTGGAGTCGCACATCAATGCAGGACGTCAGGACCTAGTGGCCGGTAAGCCACTCGATTATGGGGTCAGCATTACCGATGCCTGCATTAATTGGGAAGACAGCGTTCAATTGCTGGATCAGCTGGCTGAAGGCGTGCGTCAGCGTCGTCTGGCATTGACTAACAAGTAAGGTGTGAAGCTTTAAAGCAAAGGGCCCGGTTCGTAAACCGGGCCCTTGGTTATTGCGGTTGGGTGTTTTAACGAGCCCGGGTGTTTTGCCAGAGAATATCGCCCTCGCCACCGGCGCGATTAAGCGTGCGCCCGAGCACAAAGAGCAGATCGGATAAACGGTTCAGGTATTGGCGTGCGTGTACCGACACGGCCTCGTTGTGTCCGAGGTGAACGATGGAGCGCTCGGCGCGACGACAGATGGTGCGTGACAGATGGGCAAGTGCCGCAGGGCGGGTGCCGCCAGGTAGGATGAATTCTTTGAGCGCCGGCAGGTCTGCGTTGTATGATTCTGCCCAGCCTTCGAGCAAGGTCACGTGATCTTCACTGATGCTTTTGTGCCCCGGGATGCAGATTTCACCGCCCAGGTCGAACAGGTGGTTTTGAACAGTCAGTAGAGATTCACGGATTTGGCTGCCGATCGGTTCAGGGAGTTGCTCCGCAAGCAACACGCCAATTGATGAATTCAATTCATCCAGTTCGCCGAGGGTATCGATACGCGGGCTGTCTTTGCCCACCCGGGAGCCATCGCCCAGGCCCGTGGTGCCCCCATCGCCCGTGCGCGTTACGATTTTACTCAGTCGGTTACCCATGTTCGGCTCCGTAAGTGTTTAGGGTTGAGGTTTTTTGATGCCACCTAGCAAAGCGGCAACCATCCGCGTTGGGCGCCGTGTGCTCTGCGTGCTTGTGCTGTTCGATGCAGGCTCTGCGGGTAACGCGTTACTTCCAGCTTCATACGGTTTAGTGAAGTCAAACCCGTCGGCGGCCACTTTGGTTAAGTGCAGCGGGGTGTAACCGGCCGCCGGGCGTCGTCGGTTATACGCATCGCTACGTTCTCTGTTTTCCGGGCGTTGCTCGCGTTCGCGGCGGCCATCACCTTCCCGCCGTGGGCGTTCTGCGGGCTTTTCTTGTGCTCGTTGTGTATTCAACGCACTGCGTATGCGCTTCTTGCCGGTAGGTGGGTACTCCCAATCCGGTTCCGGTTCAAAGCCCGGCACAATAACCTGATGGATGGGCTTATTAATCAGCTTTTCAATATCGGCCAGATAGCTGGTTTCATCTGCGCTGACTAGTGATAAGGCGTTGCCCAGGTTGCCGGCACGGCCGGTTCGGCCAATCCGATGGACGTAGTCCTCGGGCGTGTGCGGCAGTTCGTAGTTAACAACATAAGGCAGTTCTTCAATGTCGATACCACGGGCAGCGACATCTGTTGCCACGAGCGCCTGCATCTCTCCCGCTTTAAAAGCGTTCAGTGCCTTCATGCGTTCGGACTGAGATTTGTCGCCATGGATAGCATCGGATTTGATGCCCGCATGTTGTAGTGAGCGAGCAAGGCGGCTGCAACCCTGTTTAGTCCGCACAAAAACCAGTGCCTGATTCATGGTGCCGGTGCGCAGGAGATTAACCAGCAAGGCCATCTTGCGCGACTCTGCGACCGGGTGCACCTGATGGGTGATCGTATCGGATACGCTGTTACGTTTGGCGACTTCGATGTATTCAGGGCTTTGCAGCATCGTGTCGGCCAGCCGCTGGATTTCGGTTGAGAAGGTCGCCGAGAAAAGCAGCCCTTGCCGTGTTTTAGGCAGCAGATTCAGAATGCGTTGAATATCCGGAATAAAACCCATGTCCAGCATCCGGTCGGCTTCGTCCAAGACGAGAGCCTGTACGGAGTGCAGGCTGACAGCCTTCTGTTCTACCAGATCCAGGAATCGGCCGGGGGTGGCGACTAGGAACTCGACGCCTAGCTTCAACTCAGCGATCTGCGGCTTAATGTCGGTGCCGCCGTAGACGCAGGCAATGCGGTAGGGCAAATATTTGCCATATTCCTTCAGGTTGTCGTAGACCTGGATTGCCAGCTCACGGGTTGGCGTCAGAATGAGCGCTCGCACCGGATGCTTGGCCGGGGAAGTGCTACTGTTTGCGTGTGGTAACAGCCGTTGTAGCAGTGGCAAGCTAAAAGCAGCCGTTTTACCGGTGCCCGTTTGCGCACAGGCTTTCAGATCTTTACCGGTCACGACAACCGGAATAGCGGCAGCCTGGATAGGGGTGGGTGTAGTGTAACCAGTATCGGTAATCGCCCGCACAATGGCAGGATCAAGACCCAATTCGGCAAATGTTGGGGTCGGCGGTGTTTCTTCCGCAATCAATTCAGTCATGCGCTGATTATACACAGCCAAAATGCCAGATTTTGCCCTTAAATCCGTATAATTCAGGGTTTTGGCGCAGATTGCCTGGTGCATTTGCGCTGCATTGTCTTCTAGCCCTTAAAGGACTCCTGACCATGTTTCAAGCGAACACCACTTTTTTGCGTCGTTCATCGTTATTGTTGACGTTGCTGGTGCCAGTAAGTGCGGCCTTTGCCAAAACAGATTTGACCCTGGCTCATCAGCTTGAAGGTCAGCATGCTAAAGAATTGCAACAACTGGTGAGTCGCTTTAACGAAAATAGTAAGGACGTTGAAGTACAGCTGGTTAAGCGCGCGCCGAATGGCAAGCCATCGGTGCTTAATCTGGCAACGCGTGTAGATCTGGCCAAGTACTTGAACAATCCGGATGCCTATGTTTCGGTTGAAAAGCTACTGGCTGACAACAAGGTGAAGTTCAACCCTAAAGCCATTGCTGAGCCATTACGCAATGCCGTGACTGTCAACAATCAGGTGCAGGCACTGCCAGTTGCGTTTACAACGCCTGTGCTTTTCTGGAACAAGGATATTTTCAAGGCCGCAGGTCTGGATCCGAATAAGGCACCCAAGACCTGGGAAGAGATGCAGGACCTTTCTGGCAAGATTGACGCCGCTCGTGCGGCTACCTGCGAGTACACCACCTCGTGGCCAGTCTGGGTGCATATCGATAACGTGTCAGCTTGGGCAGGTTCGCAAACGGTGACACCTGACGGCAAACTGGCCTTCAATACGCTGATTCAAGTACGCCACCTGGCACGTCTGACATCCTGGTATAAAACAGAATACTTCACGAGTTTTGGTCGAAATAACGAAGCCGATGCGCATTTTACGAATGGCGAGTGCGCAATGATCACTACAAACAGTGAACTGATTGCCGAATTGCAAGCCAACAAGAAATTTGATTTCGGTGTCGCCTCTCTGCCTGTGATTGATGACAATGCAGGTGCACCTTTCAATACATTGGCAGCTGGTGCAGCATTTTGGGTTGGACAAGGACACTCGAAAGACGAATATAAGGCTGCAGCAAAATTCCTCGAGTTCACGCTAACGCCGCAAACACAATTGACGATTGCACGTCAGGGGGGCTTTTTGCCGCTGACGCCGGCTGCACAAGCAGGTGCACAAAGTAAGTTGCTGCGTGACGATCTCCAGGCGCAGGATCTGGGGCTGGCTAACGTCATGAAGCCAGCGGCTACGGGTGCTACCGTGGGCTGGATTTCTCTGAATCCTCAGCTGCGTCAGATTGTTGATGAAGAAATGGAAGCCGTCTATATGGGCAAGAAATCCGCTAAGAGTGCCCTTGATACGGCTGTTGCGCGTGGTCAGGCGGTTTATAAGCCGCTGCCTACAGTAACCAGCACTAAAAAATCCCGTCGTAAATAATCAGACAAATATCTATTCGCATCAGCATTAGGACCTCCCCGTTATGAAAAGCGCCGAAATCCGGGAAAAATTTCTTCGTTTCTACGAATCCAAAGGGCACACCATTGTGCCCTCCAGCTCGCTAGTTCCGGGGAATGATCCCACCCTGCTTTTTACCAATTCTGGGATGGTTCAGTTCAAAGACGTGTTTCTGGGTCAGGATAAGCGTCCATATACGCGCGCGACCTCTTCTCAACGTAGCGTGCGGGCAGGCGGCAAACATAACGACCTAGAGAATGTCGGCTACACTGCACGTCACCACACCTTCTTTGAAATGCTGGGTAATTTCAGCTTCGGTGATTACTTCAAGCGTGATGCGATTAACTTTGCCTGGGAACTGCTAACGGGCGTCTACGGCCTACCTAAAGAAAAGCTCTGGGTCACGGTCTATCAGGAAGACGACGAAGCCTACGACATCTGGGCCAATGAAGTCGGTGTGCCGAAAGAGCGCATCATTCGCATTGGTGATAACAAGGGTGCGCGTTATGCCTCAGATAATTTCTGGCAAATGGCCGATACTGGCCCTTGTGGTCCATGTACGGAAATCTTTTACGACCATGGTCCGGATATCTGGGGTGGCCCACCGGGATCGCCTGAAGAAGATGGTGATCGCTACATCGAGATCTGGAACCTCGTGTTCATGCAGTTCAATCGTGATGAAGCCGGTGTGCTGCATCCGCTGCCTCGCCCTTGCGTTGATACCGGCATGGGGCTGGAGCGCATTGCCGCGGTGCTCCAGCACGTACACAGCAACTATGAAATCGATCTGTTTCAGCATCTGATTGCGGCAGCTCAAAAGGCGGTACATGTGGCTGGCGGTGAGGCCACCATTGATGCGGCTTCACTGAAAGTCATCGCCGATCATATTCGTGCCTGTGCATTTCTGATTGTCGATGGCGTCATTCCGGGTAACGAAGGCCGCGGCTACGTGCTGCGCCGTATTGTTCGTCGTGCGATCCGCCATGGTTATAAACTGGGTGCCCGTACGCCGTTCTTTAATACGCTGGTGTCAGCCTTGGTTGCGGAAATGGGAGAGGCCTATCCGGAGCTGGCACGCGCAGAACAACGTGTTACCGATATCCTACGCTTGGAAGAAGAGCGTTTCTTCGAAACCATTGCCCACGGCATGGAAATTCTGGATGGTGCATTGGCCAGCCTGCCTAAAGAGGGTGTGCTGGATGGTGATATTGCTTTCAAATTACACGACACCTATGGATTCCCTCTGGATCTGACAGCAGACGTGTGTCGTGAGCGTGAGCTCAACGTGGATGAGGCTGGCTTTGATGCCGCGATGACGCGTCAACGTGATCAGGCGCGTGCCGCAGGTAAGTTCCATATGGCAGCGGCGCTGGTTTACGAAGGACCGCAGACCCGCTTCGAAGGTTATAGCCATATGGCTGTTGAAGCCAATGTGGTTGCCTTGTACCGTGAGGGGGTTGCCGTTAATGAACTCAAGGCAGGTGATGCCGGTGTGGTTGTTTTAGACCAGACACCGTTCTATGCAGAGTCTGGTGGTCAGGTCGGTGATAACGGCGTATTGAAATCTGTCCATGGTGAATTCCTGGTAGAAGATACCCAGAAAATTCAGCCGCAGGTCTTTGGCCATCACGGCATCCTCCGCGAAGGTTCGCTCTCTGTGGGCAATACCGTACAGGCATCGGTGAATGTGGTGGATCGAGAGCGCATCATGCGTAACCACTCGGCCACACATCTGATGCATAAAGCGCTGCGTGAAGTGCTGGGTGAGCATGTACAGCAGAAGGGTTCTCTGGTGGATGCAGAAAAAACCCGTTTTGATTTTGCGCACAACGCGCCCATGACCGCTGAGCAGATTTGCGCCGTAGAAGATATTGTTAACCGCGAAATCATGCGTAACCTGCCGGGTGAAGCACGTGAGATGGGCATCGAAGATGCACAACGCTTGGGTGCCATGATGCTTTTTGGTGAGAAATACGGTGATACCGTTCGCGTGTTAGATATTGGCAGCTCGCGTGAATTGTGTGGGGGTACCCACGTAACGCGAACCGGTGATATCGGGTTGTTTACGATTATTGCCGAGTCGGGGGTTGCTGCGGGTGTGCGTCGTGTGGAAGCGCTGACAGGTGATTACGCCTTGGCTGCGGTGCAGTTCCGTCGCCAGGCATTGAATGAAATTGCTGGCCTTGTGAAGTGCAAACCGGCAGAAGCACCGGCACGAGTGGCTGCAGTGTTGGACGGTATCAAGGTTCAGGAAAAAGAGGTTGCCCGCCTGCAATCCAAGCTAGCGGCCGCTCAGGGTGGCGATCTGGCGAGCCAGGCGCAAACCGTTAACGGCGTTGCTGTGTTGGCCGTGAAACTGGAAGGGGTAACAGGTTCCGCATTGCGCGAAACGCTGGATCAACTGAAAGATCAGCTCAAGTCAGCCGTTATCGTGCTGGGTGTCGCTGAAGGCGATAAGGTCTCCGTAATCGCCGGTGTTACACCGGATCTAACCAGCCGCTTCAAGGCCGGCGAACTGGTTAACTTTGTTGCTGGCCAAGTGGGTGGCAAGGGTGGCGGTCGTCCGGACATGGCGCAGGCGGGCGGTACGCAGCCTGCCAATCTGCCGGCTGCGCTGGCATCGGTAGCTAACTGGGTTGCCGAACGGTGATCGGGCATTTGCGGACAGGGGTTGCGGCACTCATGTTGATGAGTGCGCCGCTAACCTGGGCTGATATGGCCGATACCCCTGAACGCACACCGATCGCCGGCAAAACCGCTAGTGGAGAAGACGTACTATTGTTCCCTAATGGCCGTTGGGAATACGTCAATACCGTTAAGGCAGCAGAAGCCAAAAAAGTTGCCGATAAATTCCCCGAAAACAAAGTTTGCCCAGCGGGATCGCAGGGTGGATTGTTCGGTTTCGGCCGCTGCATCATGCCCAGCGATAAAGACTACAACCGGCGGAGTCTCAGCGGTAAGTAATTAAACCGGGGCGGTTAGTGCACCGGTCACATTAAAAAGGAAGTGCCAGGCCAGGGCGTGCTTTGTTCAGCACGCGGCGGAACTCATTCTGAATACGGGTGAGCGCTTCGGGCGTATCGGCTTCAAAGCGCAGTACAACCACAGGCGTAGTGTTTGACGGACGGGCCAGGCCGAAGCCATCGTCGTATTCAACGCGCAGACCATCAATCGTGATCACATCGCGTGCACCCGGGAAGTCTGGTGCTACAGCCAGTTCGGCCATCAATGCGTGCGGTTCGCCTTCTTTCATGCTGATGTTCAACTCTGGCGTGCTCTGACTATTCGGCAGGGAAGTGAGTACGGGATTGGCATCCGGCGCGCGTGACAGAATTTCCAAGAGGCGCGCACCGGTGTAGAGGCCATCATCAAAGCCGAACCAACGTTCTTTGAAGAACACATGCCCACTCATTTCGCCCGCAAGTGGTGCACCCGTTTCTTTGAGCTTGGCTTTAATCAGGGCGTGGCCGGTTTTCCACATTAGTGGTTTGCCACCGGCTTTGCGAATCGCGTCGCCAAGTAGGCGGGAGCATTTCACGTCGAAAATGATGTCTGCGCCGGGGCAACGGCTTAATACATCCTGTGCGAATAGCATCATCTGACGATCCGGGAAAATGATCTGCCCGTCTTTGGTCACAACGCCCAGTCGGTCACCATCGCCGTCAAATGCTAGACCGATTTCGGCATCCGTCTTCGTCAGTTCAACAACCAGGTCTTTGAGATTTTCTGGTTTGGATGGATCCGGGTGGTGGTTCGGGAAAGTGCCATCAATCTCGCAGAACAACGGAATGACCTTGCAGCCCATGCGCTTGAATAACTCGGGAGCCAGTTCACCCGCTACACCGTTGCCACAATCAACAGCAATGGTCATTGGGCGAGCCAGTTTTACATCGCCCACAATCTTATCGAGATAGGCCGATTTCACATCTGCAACACGCATCTGACCGGGTTGTTCGGCCCAGTGGACATCACCGGCTTCGATACGCTGCTTGAGTGCCTGAATAGCGTCACCCGCCAAGGTATTGCCGGCAATCACCATTTTGAGCCCATTGTAGTCTGGTGGATTGTGGCTGCCGGTGACGGATACACAAGAGTAGGTTTCAAGTTCGAAACCAGCAAAGTAGGTAACGGGCGTTGGCACACAACCCACATCAATGGCATCGACACCAGCGGCAATAATGCCTTCTTGCAATGCTTGCGATAGTGATGGCCCAGACAGGCGACCGTCACGTCCTACGGCAATGGCTTTGACGCCTTGTTCACGTGCCAGGGTGCCTAGGCCCAAGCCAACGGCGCGAACGATCTCTGGTGTCAGGGTGTCATCGACAATGCCACGAATGTCGTAGGCTTTGAAAATTGAGGCGGGCAGGCTAGGAATCGCAAAACGGGATGCAGACATATTCGGTCAGGCTCTAAGTTGGATATCGGCAACGGTGTGCGTTAGGCCGATAGATTGTGCAAAGAAGTTAATTATACGTGAGGGCAACCACATATCTTTGGTGGCGCCAGAGCCACCGCTAAAACCCACGTGCCCACCGCTGGCGGGAGTTTCCAGCGTAACGCTTGCAGGGCAGGTTTGCGGGTAGCAGGCATCCACGAGAAATGGATCGTTGCGGGGCATGAGCAGCAGCGTTGGTGTTTGCACGCCATGGAGTACGCCAAGTGCAGAGGCACGTGTCCAGTAATCGTCCACGTTCTTGAATCCGTGTAACGGGGCGGTAACCGTGTCGTCAAATTCGCGTAGTGTTGTTGCTGCACGCATGCGATGTGCATCAAAGAGATTGGGAAAGCGCGCTAACCGGGCTTCGCCCTGGGCTTTCATTGTGCGTAGGAAATGCTGTGTATACACACGCCGGTTAGTGCCCTGGTCGAGCCAGGTACCGCACGCACCGACATCCATCGGCGGGCTAATGGCCGCAGCCGCCTGGATAATGTCGCTAGCAGCCGCACCTTGTTCGCCTAACCATTTCATCAGCGCATTACCGCCCAGAGAAACACCTGCAGCAAAATAGATCCGTTGTGGTTCTCTTTGCTTGAATCGTTTCAGAATCCAGTCAATTTCTTGTGCGTCGCCGGAATGATAGGCGCGCGGTAGGCGATTGAGTTCGCCGCTGCAGCCGCGAAAATGCGGTACATAAGCTGTCCAGCCGATGCTTGCGAGCGCTGTCGCTAAATTACGTGCATAGTGAGATTGTGAATTACCTTCCAGGCCATGAAACAGAATGATGACTGGATTAGTCGGTGTCCCCCGGTTAATGCAGTCCACATCGATAAAGTCACCATCCGGTGTTTCCCAGCGTTCTCTTGGCCAGGTAATCGGTGGCTTACGAAGCGTTTGCCATACCGGCCATAAGGTTTGCAGATGGCCGTTGAATAGGTAAAAAGGTGCGCGATAGGGCGTTAACGGTAGCATCATTGGCTACGTTAGTGCAGTGTATGCGTTGCAACGTTAGCGACTTGCTCTTCGATCGATGCGAGTTGTGCCGTTGCCTGGTGACAGACTAGTCGCCATCCGTTGCCCCCGCGTACGTACACGTTCATGGCAGTAGTGACACCATTACGTTTGACGAGTGCATTGGGGTGTTCTGGATCGGTCAGCTCTTCCGGCACACTGAACAGAGTGACGCTTTCCTGAACCAGATGGATGGCTACGAGGCCACTTTGCCAGTGCATGACATTCATCACTTCGATTTCCAGATGATGACAGCCATTGAAAATAGACTGCCATCCTTGGCGGATGGCCGCATGACCGGCAGCGCGTCGGCCATCGGGATCAATGCATACAATGTCGTCTTCATCAGCCCATATCGCCATCAGCGCATCCAGATTCGCCTGGGTAATGCTTTCATAAAATCCCTGTTCTGCCTCATCGGGCGTTGCAAAATTAGGAACCGGGGCGGTGGGTGGTGGCAGGCTCATGCTGTATGACTTTCCGGGTTGAACGTACGGATCGATGCCATCACGCTTTCAGGTAACAGTTGGGTCAGACAATCCATATGACCGTAACGGCAGGTGCGTGCAAAGCAGGGGCTGCATGGCACAGCATGCTGAAGAATGGCGACCTGTTTGCTGAGCGGTGGGGTGAATAGTGGTGAAGATGAGCCAAACAGCGCAATCAACGGGCGCTGGAGTGCCGCAGCCACATGCATGAGACCAGAGTCATTGCTCACCACAATATCAGCGGCGCTCATCAGGTCGATGGCCTCTGCCAGCTTTGTCCGGCCACAGAGATTAACGGCCAAACCAGTACTCAGCGATTCAATCGCTGCGCCGGCCTCTTGATCTTTGGCGGAACCAATGATCCAGACGGTGTAGCGGGCTTGATCGAGTTTTTGGGCGAGCGTCGCAAAATGCGCCGCGGGCCAACGCTTGGCAGGGCCATATTCAGCCCCTGGGCAAAGAATGGCTAACCGATTCGGTGTCGTCAGGCCCAGCGTGGATCGGAGTTGTTCAAACGTGCTGGGGTTGGCTGATAGTTGAGGTATGTCTGCATCAGCGCCGCTAGTGACTTTAGGGCCAAGTGCCAGAAAGCGATCTACCATGCGGGGCAATTTTTGCTTATCCAGTTTCAGGCGGCGATTAATGAGCCCGTAGCGGGATTCACCCGTAAAACCGATGCGGTTAGGAATGCCTGAAAAAAAGATGGGTAGCGCCGACTTTAAGGAGTTGGGCAGCACGTAGGCATTTTGATAGCCGTGGGCTTTGAGTGATTGCCCTAAACGCCAGCGCGCTTTGAGGTCTAGGCGACCATGTGCAAACGGTGCGGCAATGATATTGCCGACATGAGGCATGCGCTCGAACAGCGGGGCAACCCAGGGGGGGGCGAGGATATCAACAGGCGCCCGGTCGTGTGCGGCAATTTGTCGGATAAGCGGTTCGCTCATCACCGCATCGCCCACCCAGGCCGGGGCAACAAGCAGAGAGACAGCCTTCATAGACTTTCAGTCTCTCCGCGTGTCTGAATCAATTAGTGGCCGTGTGGGGCTTCACCGGAAAACGTGTATTGCGTCCCGCAATAAGGACACTTCACTTCGCCGGTTTTAAGAACGTCAAGGTAAACGCGTGGGTGACCCGACCAGAGCTGCACACCTTGCGGTGGGCAGTGCAGGGGCAGATCGTCAGCAGTAACAGTGAGTGCTTTGGCTGATAGGGTATTTTCAAGCGGTGCGTTCATCAGAATTGCCTCAGAAAAGAAGTGAATCAGATAAAGCTCAACCAGTCTTCATGCTTAGGACTACGGCCGTTAACCGCATCAAAGTAAGCAGACTGAATGCGTTCGGTGACTGGGCCGCGGCTGCCAATACCAATTTTGCGGTTATCGAGCTCACGAATCGGCGTCACTTCAGCAGCGGTGCCTGTAAAGAAGGCTTCGTCAGCACAGTAGACTTCATCGCGCGTAATGCGCTTTTCTTCAACCGAGATACCCATCTCGCGTGCCAGTGTAACAACGCTATCACGGGTAATGCCTTCCAGACATGATGAAAGTTCAGGCGTGTAGACCTTGCCACTTTTGATGATGAATAGGTTTTCGCCGGCGCCTTCAGAGACATAGCCTTCTGTGTCGAGTAACAAGGCTTCGTCGTAACCATCCGCGACGGCTTCGTTGTTGGCCAGAATTGAGTTCACGTAGTGACCACTGGCTTTGGCACGAACCATCGACACATTAACGTGGTGACGGGTGTACGAGGAGGTTTTAACGCGAATGCCTTTCTTCAGCCCATCTTCGCCCAGGTAAGCACCCCACGGCCAGGCACCAATAGCCACGTGCACTTTGGCACCCTTAGGTGATACGCCCATTTTTTCGGAACCGTAATAGACCAGCGGGCGAATGTAAGCGCTTTCCAGTTTGTTAGCGCGCACAACTTCTTTGTGGGCTTCGTTAATGGTGTCTTCGTCGTAAGGCACTTCCATCTGAAAGATGTGCGCCGAATTGAACAGGCGACGGGTATGGTCTTGCAGACGGAAGATCGATGTGCCGCGGCCGGTATCGTAGGCGCGCACACCCTCGAACACGCTCATGCCGTAGTGCAGAGAGTGGGTCAGAACGTGGGTGTTGGCCTCGCGCCAAGGCACGAGCTTGCCGTCTAGCCAGATAAAACCGTCGCGATCGGACATCGACATGATGTGAATCCTTTGAACAAACGTCAAAAATGGGCCGGACTTGATCGGCCAGATTGCGTGATTTTAGCCGATTTCTGGCTCAAAATCAGGTGCACAGGCGCATTTAAGACGCTTTGGGAGGCGTTGCCCGGGTTTGGGTAAAATACCCATTATGAATACACAAAAAATACGCTGGAAACCAAGTGTGACTGTTGCGGCACTTGTGGAGCGGGACGGACGATTTCTGGTGGTTGAAGAGGAAACCACCGCGGGGCTGCGTTTTAATCAGCCTGCCGGACATTTGGATGAGCGCGAGTCACTTATAGCGGCCTGTGCACGGGAAGCGCTGGAAGAAACGGGTTGTCATGTCACGCCGCAGGCTTTGGTGGGTGTTTATCAGTGGACGGTACCGGCAGGGGATATCACTTATTTGCGTTTTGCCTTTGATTGCCGATTGGACCAAGTAGAAGCCGGGCGCCAGCTCGATGATGGCATCGTTGCTGCATACTGGATGACGCTGGAAGAATTGAAAGCAACGCAAGATCATCATCGTAGTCCGCTCGTCCTGCAGTGCGTAGAAGATTGGCTGGCCGGGCGTCGTCTGCCGCTCAGTACCATTACCCATTACGACTGATGCGGCGACTTTGGTGCGATGGTTTATTGCTGAGCATGTTTTTTGCCAGCGGGCTGGCCTGCGCCGAAAGCTATGTGGTCGTTTGTTATAACTGGGGCTGTCTGAAGCAGGTATCGGTGGTGTATCCGGATAGTTGGCTCAAGAAAACTCTGGCGCCGTTACGCCAGGCAAAGACACCTGCAGAAGAGCGGATGGCAGCCGCTGAAGCCGTGCGCAAAATGTACGTCAAAGCTGCAGAACAAACGCCTATCGGCGCAGATGA
>JACCDN010218190.1_pt1 | contig 15318 bp, 16 predicted proteins | sample 7441691 | NCBI WGS metagenome assembly JACCDN01 (sample SAMN15323439, study PRJNA562643) | freshwater metagenome | isolation source: river surface water | place: USA:Blue River Watershed | collected 2017-08-16
GTATAAATTGACTCGGAAGTATACCTGAAAGTGAGTAAAATGTCAATCTTTGTCTCGTCTCCAAAAAACTCAAAAAATATGCTATACTACATCGACTCTTTTAATACTCTCTTGCCTTATGTTTCAAAATACTTCTCCCTGGTTGTTTCAACTGAACCGTGTCCGTCCGGTTTCTCTTTTGCTTGATGATGCCAAAACAGATATTGCTATTGTTGGTGGGGGAATTGCAGGAGTGGTCACGGCGTATTTTATTTTGAAACAGACCAAGAAGAATGTCATGCTGGTCGAGGGGCACAAAGTTGCACATGGCGCCACGGGGCACAATGCCGGGCAACTTGCCAGTTATTTTGAGAGGCCTTTTTCGGATATTGTCCAAGAATTTGGGTTGCCACTCGCAGCTGATGCCCAAATGGCAGTGAATGGTGCCTGGGAACTGCTCGAAAAAATATATAAAGAAGCCAAGCTCGAAACACCGATGCAGACCTTTACAGGATATGCTGGTTGCGGTTCTCTCGAAGAGATTTTGATTCATCTCAAAGATATTGCCTACCAAAAGAAAGCCGGTATAACAGCCGAGTCCATGCTCATTGCCAAAGAAGCCGAGTGTCTCAAAGATATTCCCAAAGAATTCAAAGACTGTTATAGCCTTGTTCCTCATAAGGATATTCTGTCACTTCTCGAAACAGACAACAAACATTTTATTGCCACGCTTCTCAAGCAAAAAGGCTGTCTCAATAGTGCTCTTTTTACCGAAGAACTCGCTGGATATTTGCTGTCGCAGTATCCGGAGAGGTTTACTCTTTATGAACATGCACCTGTCAGTCAAGTTATTTTGCGAGAAAAAACAGCACTGCTCGAAATTGAAGGAAAATTTGTTTTGACTGAACGTGTTGTTTTGTGTACCAATGGATTTGAACAATTGAATATTATCAATACTGGCAGTAGCGCAGATATTAATACCAAATTTCACGATATGGTGCTCGGTGCGGTTGGATATATGGCAGGATACCTCGAAGAGAGAGATGAACCCCCTGTGGCGATTAGTTATTTGCCTGATCATCTCGAAGACCCAACTGACATCCAACAGGCCGAGTCGTATTTTTATTTGACTCGTCGACCCTTTGAAAATGAAAAGAATGAATCGCACAATTTGATTTGTCTTGGCGGCCCAGAATCGCTGATGGATGATACCAATAATTACAAAAAAGAACATCCCTATCCAGAAGAGGCACAAACAGCCATTGATATTTTTTTGCGTAAAAATTATAAACATTCACCTAAGAAAAAAATTCAGTATAAATTCAAATGGCATGGACTGATGGGGTATACTGCCAATGGTATACGCTGTGTGGGGGTAGAGCCCTGCAACTCTGTACTCCTCTATAACCTTGGATGCAATGGGGTAGGAATTTTGCCATCGATTGCTGGAGCCGAGCGTATTGGGCGTATTTTGGCTGGAGAAAAGCTCAAAAAATCTATTTTTGATCCCCATAATGGGACTTGCAAGGTTCCTCAAACCTTTCATCCGAGAGAAAAACGGAGAAAAATGTAAAAAAAATACTCCAGAGAGCGGAGTATTTTTTTGCTTCAAGAATTGAAAAATGAAATAATATTCCCTAGAGTACTGTATTATATATAGCATATGCCAGATATAACTGATGAAGATATCGTCAAAAAAGTTCAAAAGGGTGAAACCGAAGCTTTTGGTATTTTGGTAGAACGTTATGAAGAAAAAATGCTGCGCTATGCGCGGAAATTTTTGTTTGGCTATGAAGACGGGGAAGATGCAGTGCAGGTGATATTTTTGAAATCATATACCAATATTCAACAGTTTGACACCAGTAAAAAGTTTTCATCGTGGCTCTATCGTATTGCCCACAATGAATTTATCAATGTTATTAAGAAAAAAGGAAAAGAATCATTGCCACTATTTGAAGTAGATACACTTTTTCCTCATCTGGTCGCCAAAGAAAATTCAGCCAAAGATTTTGAACAAAAAGAACTCAAAGAAATGCTCGAAAAACATTTGCAAGAAGTTTCTCCCAAATATCGTGAAATACTCGTCTTATATTATTTTGAACAACTCGGGTACACAGAAATTGCTGAAATTTTGAAAATCCCTCCGTCCACGGTTGGAGTGCGTCTGAGGCGTGCCAAGCTCTCAATAAAAAAAACAATTGCTTCTCAAACTCCTGAATATGGAAAATAATACCAACAATTCACTGAAAAGTAGAGTCCTTACCTTGATAGAAAAAGGGCAGACCAAAATGAAACCAAGGTGGCATTTTATTTTGAAAACACTCCTGTTTGTTTTGGGTGTTGTCATTGTTTTTTTGATCACATTGTATATTGGAAGTTTTGCTTTGTTTATTTTGGATGAAAGTGATCTGTGGTCTATTCCATCATTTGGTTTAGACGGTGCCTATATTTTTGTAAAATCCCTTCCGTGGTTCCTCATAGTAATGGTGCTGGGATTTCTTTTTATTCTGCAAGTACTTGTCAGGCGCTATGCCTTTGCTTACCAAAGACCACTGGTATTTTCTGCAATTTTTATCGCTGTTGTGGTAGTGGGTGGAAGTCTTTTTCTTCGTTCTTTGGGAGTGCACAAGGGTATTTTGGAATATTCACAGCATCATCGTACTCCGGTAGCGTATCCACTTTATGAAAAATTTGGTCACCGCAAAAATCAGCAGATACATCCTGGTATGATCATTGAAATTCATGAAAAAGATTTTATGCTTCAAAATCGTTTTGAGGAAGTGTATACTGTTGTGGTTACACCCTATACCAAGTTTCCTCGTGGGGCGAAGTTTGTTCTGGGGGACGAAGTAATCGTTATTGGGAATAAAAAAAATAATAAAATTGAGGCTCTGGGCATGAGAAAAATTGAACAGAAGAGAATGCCAAAAAGACCAATGCCAGATATGTTGCCAGGGCAGCCTCTGTTTATTGAATTTGTTCACTAGTTATTTATTAAAAAAAAATGTATGAGTTCGACAACAAAAAAGCTTTTGGGAGGAATTGTAGTTTTGGGAATTATTGGTGCAGCCTTTGCCTCGTATATGCTGAGACCCCTGCCACCTCCAACTGAAACTGCTACCACAACGAGCAGTAATACCCCAGTATCAACGAATCCGGATGAAGCGGTGTATCGTATTTCGAGTGAAAAATCTGTGGCGCAATTTGAAATTGCTGAGGTTTTGCGAGGAGAGGATTTTCTGGTAGTAGGAACCACCAGCAACTTGCAAGGAGAGCTGGTGCTCAATACCAAAAATCCAAATCAATCAGAACTGGGCATCATAAAAGTCAATGCACGAACTCTCAAAACCGATAGTGCGAGTCGCAATGCTGCGATTGGCCGTGCTATTCTCCAATCTGACAAAGATGAATATGAATTTATTGAGTTTGTTCCAACCAGTTTGGTAGGGTTACCAGAAAATATTACCGTCGGTGATACGGTTTCATTCAAAGTTACTGGCGGTCTTCGTATTGCCGGAATCACAAAACCAGTGACTTTTGATATCACGATGAAGGTAGAAGAAAATCAGATCAGTGGAAAAGGGGAGACTACTGTATTGTACAAGGATTTTGATATCAGTATACCGAGTGTGCCTTTTGTGGCCAGTGTAGAAGATGAAGTCAAACTCATTATCAATTTTGTCGCTGAAAAAGTCTAAACACTCTGTGAGTGAAATATTTTTTGATGATCTTTTGTAGTAATAGATAGAGAGAAAAAGAATTCTTTTCTCCTCTGAGGAGGGGATACAAATTTTATTATTTAGTTCAATATCTATGAAGTCAAAATATCTTGTACCAGGGTTAGCTGTGTCTGCCGTAGCACTTTCGCTCTTGGGGGCAAGTGTAGTCTCCGCGCATGGCATGTGGGGAAAAAATATTTCTCCAGAAGAAGTGGCCAAGCATCATCAAACCATGTTTGAAAATCAAGCAAATATCCTCGGAATCGAAATCAGTGAAGTCAAAGCTGCATGGGCCGAGGGAAAGGGATTAAAAGAATTGGCTCTGGAAAAAGGAATAAGTGAGGCTGATCTCAAAGTAAAACTTCAAGCTGAAAGGAAAAAACACCACGAGGAACGCTTGAAAGCCTTGGTTACAGCAGGAGTTATTACGCAGGCACAAGCTGATCAGAGAATGCAGTTTATGGAATCTCAGGGTGAAAGAATGCAGAAAAAAGGAGGTATGATGTGGAAGGGAATGAAACACTAAAAAGCAAGGGAAGACCCCAGTGGTGAACTATAAATTTGCCACAGGGGTCTTTTTTTATAATAGGTATAAGGAGGGCGGATTTGATTTTTCCGTTCAAAAGGTATAGGATAAAAGTATATTGAAATGTAACCATATGTCTGAATTTCGACCAGAATATAACCCGGAAAATACGTTCGTAGCTCTTGAATCAGAAAGACCTATGAAGCATGTAGAACCACCACCAGAGCTGGCCAAAGTCTTGGAAGAACTTGATAGTTCTTCTCATTTTGATGATTGACTTTTTGCCTCCTTCGCAGTAATATGGTCCTACCAATAGAACCATGCCTCCTTGGTTCAGTGGTAGAACGGCGGTATCGTAAACCGCATGCGCCAGTTCGATTCTGGCAGGAGGCTCTTGAGAAAAAATCCCGTATCTGCGGGATTTTTTTGTCCACTTTTTTAGAAACTCAAAAAAATATGCTATACTATTAGACATATGATTAAACTTGTTGGTGTTACGAAACGCTACAACAAAACGAGTATTGGAGTCGAAGATATTCATCTCTCGGTTGACGCGGGTGAATTTGTCTCTATTGTCGGTCAAAGTGGTACTGGTAAGACAACCCTCATGAAACTCCTCATTGCAGAAGAACGCCCTACCAAAGGGCGTATTGAAATTGGTGGTTGGGATATTACGCATATTTCGCAAAGCGATATTCCACTTTTGCGTCGCCAAATCGGAGTCATTTTTCAGGATTTTAAACTGCTCCCAAATAAAACAGTATTTGAAAATGTTGCGTTTGCGCTCCAAGTCGCAGGTGAGCGGCGATCGCGGGTGCGCGAAGTGGTTCCACTGGTGCTCGATATTGTAGGTCTTGGACAGAAAATGCGTAATTTGCCAACAGAACTCTCGGGTGGTGAACAGCAGCGTGTTGCTATTGCTCGCGCTCTGGTTCATCGGCCGAAAATTTTGGTAGCAGATGAACCGACTGGAAACTTGGATACGGTCAATACACAAGAAATTATTGAAATTTTGAAAAAGATCAATGAATTTGGCACAACTATTGTACTTGTCACCCATAATCGCGAGGTTGTAAACCAACTCAAAAAACGTGTTATTACTCTTCAGAATGGCAGAATTATTTCTGATGAGCATATTGGAAAATATCGTCTCTAATACCTATGCTTTCATTTTTTCGTGTTATCAAATTTGCTTTCCTCGATATCGGACGAAACCTCAGTCTCTCATTTATGACTGTTTTGATTTTGGTTTTGATGATGCTTTCAGTCAATGCACTTCTTATTGTGCGCCACTTGACCAATCAGTCAATCACATATGTAAAGGATCAAATTGATGTGAGTGTGTATTTTGATCCAGAAGCAAAGGAAGAAAAAATCATGGAAGTAAAAAATTATTTGCACGCATTTTCAGAAGTCACCAATATTGAATATATTGATCGTGAAACCGTGCTTGCAGGGTTCAAAGAAAAACATAAAGATAACAAAGAAATTTTGGCTTCACTTGAGGAACTGGGAACTAATCCACTCGGTCCAACCATGATTGTCAAAACCAAAGAGCCTCAGGATTATGAAAAGATTATTACCGCCCTCTCTGTCCCAGAATACGATCATATTATTCAAAGTAAAACTTTTGCTGATACGCAAAAGGCGATTGAACGCATTGATACTATCACCAATCGAGTCGAAGATCTCAGCTTTGTATTGACAGTACTCTTTGCTCTGATTGCTTTTTTGGTTATTTTCAATACTATTCGCGTGGCTATTTTTACTCAGAGAGTAGAAATTAGTATCAAAAAACTCGTCGGTGCAACCAACTGGTTTATTCGTGGTCCCTATATTATTGAAGCGCTCATTTTTAGTACACTGGCCGTAATTTGTACCTATGGAATTGTCTATTTTGCCGCACGTTTCCTTGATCAATACCTGATCGTTGTGTTTGGACCGGCAAGTACTCTGTCAAGTTATTTCCAAAATAATATTATTGAACTTGGACTTATTCAGTTTGGAGTCGTATTTCTCCTTACTCTCTTTACGAGTCTCCTTGCAATGCGGAAGTATTTAAAAGTGTAAGAAAATATTTGTTTTTTTCGATTAGATAAAAATTATTTTTAAGTTTTTATATGGGGAATAAAAAAGGATTCATGGTCTTAGGAGCTGTTGCCACGTTTATCGTTATGGCACTCGCTATTGGGTTGTTCAGTCTGTATCAAAATTACACCCAGTTACAAAAACAGATGTATTTTAATTTTGCCAATCAAGGGAGTGAAAATCCAAACATACAAAAAGATTTGGCACAACTTCAAAAAGATGTAAAAAATATTATCAATAGACAAGAGAAAGATGCAAAGTATGAAAATGATTATTCTTTAGACAATGGAATCATTGGACGCACTTTGAAAGAAATGGCTGAGAAATATTTTATTGAGAGTAATAGTGCCATCGTAAATGGAGCATTTCGTATGGGATTGCGAGATTCAAGAATTTTTTCTTTTGATTTTCCTGCTTCTATATATAACCAATTTAATGAAGTTCAATACGATATTTCGAATAAAAATGGACAACATATCTCTTTTGATCAAATACAAGGAAATCGAGAACGTCTGTATCTAGATGTTTTTTATCAAGCGCTCGATCAAAAGGATATTCCAACGGCCTGTCCCGATACATATGAAAAAGATATACAGCTGGTTGCTGGAATATTGAAAAAAGATGTGGAAAAACATGAATTTATAATTAAAGAGAGTTATCCAAATTGGGATAAAATAGATTTTTGTCAGTATGTTACAAAACAAAAAAAACTCGCATCTACGTATTGGACATTTATAGAGACTCCGCCCACTCTTTTAAAACCATATCTTAAATCTGAATTAGAAACGTGGTTTGGATATACATTTGATACAAATAGATTTATTGACGAAAATAGTAGTGAGGGTGAAAAAGTAACTTCTCATCGCAGAAGATATTTGATTATTTTTTCTGATAAGTATAAAAGTAGTAGCTATATCGATTATCGATTTGTTCAATTAAAATGGCAACCTCCCTATGCAAATCATGAAGATCGCAATCTTCGAGAAGATAAGATTCAATATGCACGTGTTGAAGGAATTCTTGATACGATAACACAATCCCTCATTGATAAAACCGTCGTACTTCCTATGTGTGAATATGGTTGCGGATACTAAATTGCTTTTTGTTCTTGTTGGTTTGCCATTTTCTGGCAAGACAACTTGGGCCGAAAAATATTCTTTAGATTCCAAAGAAATTATTTCTCGTGATGAAATTCTCAATAGTATAAATAGAGATACTGCTTTACGGCAGTATCTTTTTTTAGAAGCAAAAAAAATTCGTACACCGCTTTCAAAAATTTATTTGAGTCCTGAACAAAATGCCTGGAATGATGTCGTCACTGCAGAATATGTGAAGCAAATTCAAGAAAAAATTCGCTTTAGCCCTGCAGAGGTAGTCATTGTAGATGGAACGCATCTGAGCTTGGAATCAAGAAAATTTGTTGCACAAGATTTTGGACGTAAAAAAATAGCCGTGGTTTTTCATACTCCCAAAAAAACATGTTTGAAACGCTGGAAAAATAGCTCTGTCACGGGTGTTCGATCTACGATTACCGAGGAACTTATAGAAAAAATGGACTCTTTAGGTATTTTGCCTGAAAAAATTGAAGGTTTTGATGAAATTTTAGAGGTTTTATAAAGGCTCTTGCAGGCTAAAAAAATTCAAGGTATAATAAGCAAACAGTAATTTTAATTTGTGATGTATGGCAGAAATAACGCTTACAGCCGAAAATTTTGACCAGGAAGTACTCCAGTCATCAGTACCCGTATTTGTAGATTTTTGGGCACCTTGGTGTGGACCTTGTCAGCAAATGGGGCCAATGGTAGAAGAATTTGCACATGAATATGATGCGAGTAAACTCAAAATTGGCAAACTCAATGTAGATGATCATGGAGAAATCGCTGGCAAATATGGTATCCTGAGTATCCCAACCTTTATCATTTTCAAAAATGGTGAAGCAGCGGATCAGACTATGGGCGGAATGCAAAAAGAACAATTGAAAGCTTTTATTGATAAGAATGTTTCTGCCTAATTTTTATAAAACAAAAAGCCACACAGAAATAAATTCTGGTGGCAGCTAAAATACAAGACAAATAAAATGTAAGACAAAAACTGAACAAAAACAAATGTGAGCTCACAAAGGCGACCTTCTGCAGAGGTTGCCTTTTGCTTTTTCACTGTTGACTTGATGGGAAAATACTGTACACTTAAAGTATATTATTAATATTTTTCTATGGTTCAAAATCCTTTTGAAAATGCGCTCAAACAACTTGATAAAGCCTCAAAAATTATTCATCTTGATTTAAAGATGCATGAAGGACTCAAAACTCCCAAACGTGTCCTTGAAGTTTCTGTCCCAGTCACAATGGACAATGGTGAAATCAAAGAATTTGTTGCTTTTCGCAGTCAATACAATGATGCTTTGGGGCCATTTAAAGGTGGTATCCGGTATCATCCGGGAGTCAATTTGGATGAAGTAAAGGCCTTGTCCTTTTGGATGACGATGAAATGTGCAGTGGTTGGACTTCCGCTTGGTGGAGGCAAAGGAGGGATTATTGTTGATCCTAAAACCTTAAGTCAAGGAGAACTTGAACGACTTTCTCGCGGATATATCCAAGCTATTTATCAATATATTGGACCCACACGGGACGTGCCGGCGCCAGATGTCTATACCACACCTCAAATTATGGGCTGGATGATGGATGAATATGAAAAACTGGTTGGTGAGCATGCGCCAGGAGTAATTACTGGTAAACCAATTTGCCTTGGAGGTTCTGCGGGTCGTGGGTTTGCAACCGCACAGGGAGGAGTCTATGTGACTCGTGAAGCTGCCAAAAAACTGAATTGGAAACCTGAGGAAACAACGGTGGCCATTCAAGGATTTGGAAATGCCGGTAGTCATATGGCAAAAATTTTGGCACACCTTGGGTATAAAATTGTCGCAGCTAGTGATTCAAAAGGTGGGGTTCAAAATGTGAATGGGTTGGACGTCTTGGCACTCGAAGCTCATAAAGAAAAAACTGGCAGTGTTCTTGGTTTTGCTGGGGCAGAAGAAATCACCAATGAATCACTTTTAGAACTTTCTGTTCATGTACTGGTTCCTGCGGCTCTTGAAAATGTAATTACAAGCGAAAATGCCCCTCGCGTAAAAGCCAAGATGATTGTAGAGCTTGCCAATGGTCCCGTGACCCCAGATGCTGATGAAATTTTGCATGCAAACGGAGTGCTGTTTATTCCAGATATTTTGGCTAATGCCGGGGGAGTGACCGTTAGCTATTTTGAACAAGTGCAAAATGCTATGAATTATTACTGGGAAGAAAAAGAAGTACTCGAGAAACTTGAAAAAATTATGGTTACTGCCTTCAATGCTGTTTGGGAGACCAAAGAGAAATATCAAACAGATATGCGAACAGCGGCCTTTGTCCGATCAGTTGAAAGAGTCGCAGAAGCTATGAAAGCACGAGGCGGAATATAAATGAAAAGTAGAAAAAAACAATCCTTTCGGGGATTGTTTTTGTTTACGCGAGTCTCGATTAGCCGTCTTTTGGAAAAATTTTATTTCCATCTTTGTCATAGAGATGAATGGCCAGGACTGGGCAAGCCTGTGCAGCGAGCATCACTGTATCTTCATCATGACTATCTGGATCAACCATATAGGCCAGATTTTGATCATCCATCTGAAAGACTCCCGGCGCAACAACGACACAGGATTGTGCCCCAATACAGGCAGCACGGTCAACCACAATGCGACGGATGGTACCTTGTTTGCGAACACCTTGTGAATTATTTTCAGCAAGATCATCGGGGATTTTTACATCATCAGACATACGAAATAAAAAATATAATTGTTCTCAATTATACCCAAAAGCTTCAATGTTGTCAAAGTTTCCCAATTTGTTTGTGTGTGGTATAATCGTGGCAGTTTTTCAAAGGGGGGATTTATTTTTACCTTTCTATCTATGGGCAAAAAATCCAAGATGAGAAAATACGTTTTTGTGGTTGGTGGAGTTATGAGTAGTGTTGGAAAAGGAGTGACCTCAGCATCTATTAGTAAAATTTTACAAGCTCGTGGGTTCAAAACCACAAATGTAAAGTGCGACATGTATGTGAATTTGGATGCTGGTACAATTCGTCCAATTGAGCATGGAGAAGTTTTTGTCGGAGAAGATGGAATTGAGGCGGATCAAGATCTTGGAAATTATGAGCGTTTTACTGGTAACACTATGACGGCGCTCAATTATCTTACAACAGGACAAGTCTACCATGAAGTCATTCGTCGAGAACGCAATCTCGAATATGAGGGAGAAGATGTCGAAGTTGTACCAGATATACCAAATGAAATTATTCGTCGTATTGAAATGGCTTCCAAGAAAAATGATGCAGAGGTCACTGTGGTGGAATTTGGTGGAACTGTGGGAGAATATCAGCTGCTCTTGTTTCTCGAAGCAGCTCGCATGATGAAATTTCAAAATCCAGATGATGTGGCTTTTGTGCTCGTGAGTTATTTGCCGATTCCGCCACATATTGGAGAGATGAAAACCAAGCCAACTCAGTATGCCTCACGTTCACTCAATGAAGCTGGAATTCAGGCAGATTTTATTGTGGCCCGTGGTTCTGCTGAGCTTGACAAACGTCGCCGCGAGAGACTCGCAACTTTTTGTAATGTACCAAAAGAAAATGCGATCAGCGCTCCAAACGTAGAAACTATTTATGAAGTACCACTGGTGCTCGAGCAGGGTGAACTTGGAAACAAACTTCTCAAAAAATTGAAACTCAAGTCTCGCCAAAACACTCTCGGTGAATGGGAAAAATTTGTCAAACATATCAAGAGTGTAAAAAAAGAAGTAAAAATTGCTGTGGTAGGAAAATATTTTGGAACTGGGAGCTATACACTCTCGGATTCATATATTTCAGTTATTGAATCTATCAAACATGCCTGCTGGTTCAATAATGTAAAGCCAGTACTTAGCTGGGTGAATTCGGAGGAATATGAAAAAGACCCATCAAAAGTCAAAGAACTTTCTGGGTTTGATGGAGTACTCGTACCAGGAGGATTTGGTGAGAGGGGAGTCGAAGGAATTTTGAAGGCGATTGGTTATGCCCGTGAAAAGAAAATTCCATATCTTGGACTCTGCTATGGTCTTCAGCTCGCTTGTGTTGAGTTTGCTCGCAATGTCCTCGGCAAAAAACAGGCCAATACTACAGAGATAGATCCAAAGACTCCAGATCCAATTATTTTTGCCAATCCACTCCAATCCAAAAATATTCAGGAGAAAAAGTATGGGGCGACTATGCGTCTCGGAAGTTATGATTGTGTTCTCAAGAAAGGCAGTAAAGTCTACAAAGCCTATGGCGAAGAGCTCATCACCGAGCGTCACCGTCATCGCTATGAATTTAATAATAGTTACCTCGAAGAAATGGACAATGCTGGTCTGAAAGTAGTAGGGCTCAATCCTGAGACAGAACTCGTGGAAATGGTAGAACTCGAAAATCATCCATTTTTTGTCGGAACTCAGGCTCATCCAGAATTCAAATCTCGTCCAGAGACTCCACATCCACTCTTTCGTGAGTTTATCAAAGCGGCGGTGAAGGGGATAAAACCTGTGGTAAAAAAGAATAGGTATTAATTGATTGATATCTAAGAAAAATAAAACATCCTCGAAAAGAGGATGTTTTTTGTGTGCGCTGAGGGTATAGATTGGAACACCTTTAGTATTACTGTAAACCAGTGAATCGAGACCTTCCTGACTTACAGGCTGTCCTTAGCTTCCCCTACTACTATTACTACAATGATATAGTGATACCAATCACTAAGTTAAGTAGAAGTAACTTTTAGGCGGGATAAAGTATCAATTAAGCTATTAATATCTTTACTCATATATGAATCTTTTCTTAACCTTTTGGCTTGTGTAAGTAAGGCAAAAGATTCGCTGTATTTATTTTGATTAAAATGGGCTAATGCTTTTTCATAGAGGTATATCTGGTGAGCTAAATCCTGTAAACTTTGAGGAAATTGGACAATTGCCTTTTCATATAAACGTACACCTTCTTTTAAATCACCCATTCGGAAAGATAACATCCCTTTTGTTGCTAAAATACTAGGTATTGATTCATCTTCATTATATTGATCAAGTAGCATTTTTGCGTCTTTTAGGTTTCCCGATTTTATATATGCATAGGATAAATTATTATCAATTAAGGGACGTTTTAAGTTTAAAGAAAGGGCTTGTTCAAGTAATTGAATGGCGGCGTCATAGTCTTGAAATATACATTCATAAATAAAACTTAGATCAGGATAAACCTCTGCTAATTTATTATTTACTTCAAGAGCCTGTTTATAATATGCTGTTGCAATATTGTATTCTTCGCGAATAATAGCTCTCGCTCCAAGCAAATACTTCCCAAAAGCATCTTCAGGGTTGAACGTTAAAATATCATTGGCTGTAGATTCAATTAAAACAACATCTCCTCTATCTACTGCCAATCTCCCCAAATTATAGAAAGCAAGCATAGAACGTAATTCTATTTGTCCACTGATTTGTGCTCTTTCTTTAGCAATATTTGTCGCTTTTAAGAAATTTTTTTCTGCTTCATAGTTTAAACCTTTTTTTCTATAACAAAATCCCAGATTGTTATATAAAAAGTTATTTTTTGGTTCTATTTGAACTTTATCACTATACCACTCAATTGCCTCATCAAAAAAGGAATTTTTGAGAAGCATCCAACCATAATTATGATCTGACGAATCGGAAATCATAACTCCATTTTCTTTTGCTTTTTTTAAAATTTGTAATGCTAGAACAAAATTCTCTCTTATAATATAGAGAGTGGCTAAATTTTGGTAAGCTTCTGGGTAATTATATTGTTCTAATTCAATAGCTTTTTTGAAAGAATTTTCGGCTTCGTCAAATTCATTACTTTTCAAGTGGCATACACCTAAGTTATTAATTGAATCTAAGTAATTTGGATTTAGTTTTAAAGCTCGCAAAAAGTAATTTCTTGCCAGTTCAATATCGTTTTTTAAATTTAATATTATAAATCCTAAAGAATTAAGTACATGAAAGTTATCTGATTCACTTTCAATTATTTTATTAAGAATGTTTAAAGCGTCATCTATTTGTGAGTTAAAGTTTTTTTTCTTATTAAAAGTTCTTATTTTAAACAAAGCATATTGGTGTAGTAAATCGGATCTTTCATTCGTAAGGGACAATAATTTTTGATAATATTCTTCAGCTTTGTCATAGAGATTATGCATTGTATAAGCTAATATTATCTTCTGGTAAATTGAGATTAAGTCGGGATTTAGAACCAACGCTTCTAAATAGAGTTTGATCGCTTTTTTGTATCTATCAAAGCTTAATAGATATGTATCTGCTAATTGTAATGTAACTGTTATGCTTTTATTTTTTTTATATTTTGCATTTAAGTCTTTTAATCTTTGACGGATGAAATTGTTTCTAAAATTTCTAGACAATTGTGATTTAGTTGAACTATCTTGGGGAACTTTAAAAAAATGACTTATTTGAGGCTCATTTTTAAACTCGTTATCATCAATATAATTTTTGGTTTCAAATATTACTTGATTGCTCATATAAAAATTTTATCGACATCTTGGATTATTTCTTGTATATTTTTATATCTTAATCTATAGTCAATGTTACTCATCTTTTTAATTAAGTTATTAACTTTATAATTGATTTTTTGATCGGCTAAGAAAACATTTAAATTATAATCTTTTCCCCTATGTTGGATAAGCCATCGTTCGTATAGTTCTCTTTTTTCATCTAATGTCAATAAATTTAGATCATTAACTTTATTGTTTGCAAAAAAAATGACAATGTCTCTGTGTAAGTCAAAACCTCTTCCGGGTATAGTAAATTCTATTATAAAAAACAGAATAATACTTAAAGAATATAAATCACTAATGATATTATTTGGGATATCTCTTTCTTCAAAAATATTAAAATAATATTCTGGAGGTATTACATATAAATGACCCCAGCAAGAATTTGATTGATAGCTAAACAATGCAGGATAATTGAAATTTTTACTTCTCCCAAAATCATTAATCTTTACAATACAATTTCCATTTTCATTTTTAATTAAAATATTATTCCACCATAAATCTCTATGAACAATGTTATTTTCGTGAGCATGTTTTAAACCTTCACAAATGTCTCGAAATAACAGAATCTTTTCTTTTAATGTATTTAGAGTATTTATATCTAAATATTTTTCTAAATTATAATCTGCTAATTCCATCCTATAATAAACATGATCTTGATCAAGGGTAATTACGTCACTATACGGGGTAATAATAAAACGATGCTCAAATAAATCATGTAAGATCTTATTTTCTAACAAAAAACGTTTTTTATTATCATCGTCAATATTGGGATGAATTTTTATGGCTTCTAAGTTATTATCATTAGTTTTGACTTTATAAACGTGTCCAAAACTTCCCTTTCCACATAATTCAATTACCTCATTCTCATGTAGCTTCTGACCAGCAGTAAAATTCATATTTCAACTCCAAAAAAGATATATTAGTGATGTAAGTTTAAACCATATTTTTTATTTTGTCTATTAATTATTTATACTCCAAATAGCCTCTTTGCAAGAGGAGTTTATTACTGAGGATAATTTCAATGGAATATCAAGATTATCGCTAGTTTTTAAATACTTTCATAAATTTGTTGGGTTCGAATCCCTCTCGGTCATTCACAAAAAAACAACACCAATCATGGTGTTGTTTTTTTGTGCGCGCTGAGGGATTCGAACCCCCGACCCTCTCGGTGTAAACGAGATGCTCTAACCAACTGAGCTAAGCGCGCTTTTGAAGATGAAAACAGTATACAAAAATTTAGAAAATAAGTCAATATCTCATTGGGGACGGGCTCCAAATTTATATCTCTCCAGATTTGTGCTATACTATCGTCATTATGTCTCATCCTCCACAACCGACACGACATTCTTCGACGCTTCATCAGGGATGGATTTTGAAGCGTCTCCCATATCTTGAAGGTA
>JACCDN010080623.1_pt1 | contig 15296 bp, 15 predicted proteins | sample 7441691 | NCBI WGS metagenome assembly JACCDN01 (sample SAMN15323439, study PRJNA562643) | freshwater metagenome | isolation source: river surface water | place: USA:Blue River Watershed | collected 2017-08-16
ACGGAAACTCCCAAAATCATGAGTCTTCTCGAGCCTGAGAAAAAGATGAGTAAAAGTCATGGCCTCGACTCAGTAATTGAACTGTGCGATGAACCAGAGACCATTATGAAAAAACTCAAAAAAGCCGTGACCGCAACCGAAGGCGGAAGTGGATCTCCTGGAGCAAAAAATCTTATTGAATTGTTGAAATATTTCGCTCCTTTGCAGCTTCACAAACAGTATCTTGTTGCAGAAAAAGATGGCTCCATCCGCTATGGGGATCTCAAAACTGATCTTGCAAATTCTATTAGCGGATATTTTGAAGAATTCCGCTTACGTCGTGCACAGCTCCTCAAAAACCATGATGAAATCGCAGATATCCTTTTTTCTGGCGCAGAAAAAGCTCGTAAAGTAGCACAAAAAACCATGGAAGAAGTACGCGTCAAAATCGGTATCCGTTAATATTTTTATGCCAGAAAAAAAACGAATTGTAATACTGGGTGCAGGCTTTGGGGGAGTCTATACGTACAAGCATTTACACAAAATATTTCATCATGACAAAGATGTAGAACTTGTAATGGTCAACCGGACCAACTATTTTTTGTTTACTCCACTTTTACATGAAGTCGCAACAGGAAGTATTAGCCCAGAAAATATTATTGAACCAATTCGGAAAGTACTTGGTTGTTGCCTGGCTGATTTGCATGTTACCGAAGTCGAGTCTATTTCTCTTAAAGAAAAATATGTTGAAACACTGCATGGGAGAATTAATTATGACTATTTGGTAATTGGACTTGGCAGTACGACCAATTTCTTTGGAGTACCAGGTGCTGAAGAAAATTGTCTCACTCTCAAAAATTTGGAAGATGCCAAAGCTATCAAGAACCGCTGTATTGATATGTGTGAGCAAGCGCTTCAAATTGATGATCCTGAGCTGCGCAAAAAAATGCTTCGACTCGTGATTATTGGTGGAGGGGCCACTGGCGTAGAACTTGCCGCAGAACTCATTGAATTTTTTCATAACACACTTGAGAAATATTTTTGTGATCAAAATATTCGTCGTGATGCAGAAATTGTGCTGGTGCACCGCGAAAGTGAACTTTTGTCTATGTTTCCATCCTCACTTCGTCATAAAAGCGCCACAATTTTGCAACAAAAGGGTATCCGTCTTCTGCTCAATACCGAAGTGGTAAAAATTGACCATGATGGAGTTCACAGCAAAAACGGCGAATGTATTGCAACCAGTACTCCTATTTGGACTGCTGGCGTCATGCCTGCTGATATTCGATTTGATGAAGAAGTACAAAATGCACGGGGTATTATTCCGGTTGAACAAACACTGCAGATAAAAGCTTGGCCTGAAGTCTTTGTTCTTGGGGATATGGCAGGCTATATTGATCCACATACCAAGAAACCCCTGCCAATGCTGGCACAGGTGGCGGTCAAACAGGCCTCTATGGTAGCTCAAAATATTTCTGCCAGTATCAAAAAACAACACCTCAAAAACTTCCACTATAAACACCGAGGAACCATGATATCGCTTGGTCAATGGATGGCAGCTGGAGAAATTTCACGTTTTTCTTTTTCCGGACATTTGGCTTGGTGGCTGTGGCGTACAGTGTATTTATCCAAACTTATTTCCTGGCAGAAAAAGCTCAAAGTTGCGGGTAATTGGACACTGAATTTATTTTCACCACGTGATATCTCACGCTTCTAAGAGTATGAAATCAATAAAGATTTATACTACATCGTATTGTCCATACTGCAAAAAGGCTAAAGATTTTCTGCACTCGTTGTCTATTCCATTTGAAGAAATTGATGTTGAGCAGAATACAGACCTTCGAGAAGAAATAAGTAAAAAATATAATTGGCTCACTGTGCCCATGATTACGGTAGGCGATACATTTATTGGCGGATGTGATGATCTTTTTGCTCTTCATAAAAAAGGTAAACTTTTAGAATTATTACAATAAATCTATGATGAAAGACGCAATTTTTGGATTTAATAAACAATTTGTCTACCAGCCAAAAATAGACAATAAACAAAAGCTCAAAAAATACAAAAAGTTTGTCGTGCTGGGAATGGGCGGGTCACACCTCGCAGCTGATGTTCTTGGGTCATATAATCCTGGTCTGTCGTTAGTGATTCATTCAGATTATGGTCTGCCATTACTCCCAGTAGCTGAAATGAAACAAAGTCTGATTATTGCTTCTTCATATTCTGGTAATACTGAAGAAGTGATTGAAGGTTTTGAACAAGCTCGAAAGAAAAAACTGCCTTTGGCTGTGATTGCCGTAGGTGGAAAACTTTTGGATCTGGCCAAAAAATATAATGTGCCATATATCGAACTTCCGAATACTGGCATCCAACCACGTAGTGCTCTTGGATTTAGCTTTGTGGCTCTGCTCGCTCTGATGGGTGAAAAAAAGGCATTGAATGAAGCGAAAAATCTTACCAAAAATTTGAATCCAAAAAAACTCGAAGCAGCCGGAAAGCGTTTGGCTGAAAAACTTCGTGGAACCGTGCCAGTGATTTATACCAGTACCCGCAATAAAGCCGTTGCTTATAATTGGAAAATAAAACTCAATGAAACTGGAAAAATTCCTGCTTTTTATAATGTTATTCCAGAAATGAATCACAATGAAATGACTGGATTTGATGTAGCGGATACAACAAAAAATTTCTCTCAAAACTTTTCTTTTCTGTTTTTGACTGACACAGCTGATCATGTACGCAATAGCAAACGCTTGAAAATTTTAGAAAAACTTTATAAACAGCGTGGACTAAAAACACACATGGTTCCACTGACAGGTAAGACGCCACTCCAGAAAATATTTTCTTCCCTTCTCCTGGCTGATTGGACAGCCGTGTATCTGGCAGAACATTATGGTCTGGAATCAGAACAAGTGCCAATGGTAGAAGAATTTAAAAAAATGATTGCAAAATAACCCTTTACAAAGTAAAGGAAGAACTGTTATCCTAAAAGTATTATTTTATTTTTAATTTATGACTATGAAGAAGTATCTTCTCCTCACGGCGCTCGCTCTCGGAGCACTGGTAGGATTTTATCCCGAAAGTTCATCTGCAGCGACTTGTCCGCTCAAGACTGGTGGTGCCTATCGTACAGCGACTCACCCTGCGGTTTACTATATTACTCCAGAGTGCAGCAAGATGCTCCTCAACCAAGATCAGTATTTTTCCTATTTTACTTCTTGGAACGACACACAGGTAGCGAGCGCATATAATCTCAATCGCATCAAAAATCATACAGGTCCAGCAGTTTTTGGCCCACATTATTTTCCTCGTACAGGATCTTTGGTAAAGACCCCAAATAGCTCAGAAGTCTACTACATTCTTTTCTTTACCAAAAACAAAGTTGCTTCTGAAGAAATATTTCAAGCCATGGGATTTCAATGGAGTTGGGTTGAAACTATTCCACAATCTACTCTCGATAAATTTGTAGAAGGGGATACTATTTCTACAGTTGATCAAGTATTTGGGGAAGGAATTTATCTTTTTCGCTATAGCGACAATTTGAACAAAACTCATTTGCTGCTCCCTGATTTAAAAAATGAAAGTGGTATGCTGAGGCATTACTTAAAAAATGATGTCCTCATTGACTATATTGGCTATCGACGTGACCGCATACCAGTTCTTTCTCCTCTCTATCAATTCCAAATGGGACCAACCATTGATAATTTAGAAGAATTTTTTACTCAGTATTTTAGTGATGCCTTTGCTGGAATTTTCAATGGGTTCAATGAAGACTTTTCTTCTGATGTCTGGAACGAAGAAGATTGGGAAAATCTGGAAGAAGATTGGAAAAAAGATATGGATGATTCTGCTGATGGTTTTCAATATTCCTTTGCACCAGTGGACAAAGAGGCTGACCATATCCGTGGAAATGTCGATGCAAAAATTACAATTATTGAATATGCCGATTTGGAATGTCCATTTTGCAAAATGTTTCATGGAACCATGAAAGAAGTAATGGAAAAATATGGACAAGATGTTCGCTGGGTATACCGTCATTTTCCTTTAGAATCACTTCACACCCAGGCGAAACTTGAAGCCCTGGCAACCGAGTGTGCTGCCGAACAAGGAAAATTTTGGCAGTTTACAGATTTGATTTTTTCTGTCACCAATTCAGGGGATACTCTTGATCTGACCAAGCTGAGTCAGTATGCAACAAGTGTTGGAGTTGATGTCCCCACATTTAATAGTTGCTACAATAATGAGCGATATCTCGATAAAATAAATGCACATATCGAAGATGCACAGAAGGCTGGGGCTCAAGGTACGCCACACAATTTAATTATTGGTCCGAGTGGACAGGTTGTTGCTTTGCCTGGTGCTGTCCCATTTGAAACAGTAGAATCTGAAATTCTTAAAATGCTCTAAGATCTTTAGAAAGAAACCGGTTTATACCGGTTTCTTTTATTTTTTTTGAGAAACGTGTATACTTCTTCCAAGAAGTTTGTAATCTCATTTTTTGTGTATGACCTACGTTTTAGGAATCATTTTTATGGCACTTGGAGTATTTATGACCGTAAAAGCTGATTGGTTTTTACAAAATTTTGGCAAAAGTAATTGGGCAGAAGAACATCTTGGAGGAGATGGAAGTCGCACCATGTATAAAATTTTGGGAATTATTCTCTTTTTTGGTTCAATCATGGCTATGACTGGATCTCTGGGAAATATTCTTCTTTCAATTTTTGGTAATCTTTTTGGTGGGTTAAAGCAATAATATGCACACCGAAACCAACCTTCTTATTGATCCTGAACTTCTTTTTCAAAAAGGACGGATGCAAAATGGCATGCATGTCGCTGATTTTGGCACTGATCGAGGAGGACATATTGTATTTCCGGCGTCTCTTATTGTTGGAGAAAATGGAATTGTCTATGCTGTTGATATACTTAAATCCATTCTTGAAAATATTCGCAAACGAGCCGATTTAGAATCAATTATAAATATCCATCCTATTTGGTCAGATCTGGAAAAAGGCAAAACGGCTATCCCAGAAAAATCTTTGGATATTGTGTTTATTATCAATACTCTTGCTTTTAGTCCGCAGCCACATCTCATTTTGGCAGAAGCAAAACGATTACTCAGAACAAAGGCGCGAATTGTGGTAGTTGATTGGAAAGAAAAAATGAATAGTGCTATTGGCCCCAAAGAAAATCGGCTTGTTGATTTTGATGAAATAAAGCACTGGGCCAAAGAAGCAGGTCTGTTGGTTCAAGAAGAGTTTGCCGCCGGAAAATATCATCATGGAATTGTATTATTTCAACATGAATAAGAGGGGTATTCTGTATGAAAACCAAGAGACAAACACTTGGTGCATGGGGCGAAAGTCAAGCGGCACAGTTTCTCACGGAAAAAGGCTATGACATTGTGGAGAGGAATTTTCGTATTCGCTCCTGCGAACTTGATATTATTGCCTGGAAGAATATAAAGGATGAAAGAACCCTTTGTTTTATTGAAGTAAAAACTCGCGATACTCTTGATGATGGCAGTGCTGAAAGGGCTACCAATCCCATAAAGCTCAAACATCTCTTTCATGGTGCCAAAGAATTTTGTTTACAAAAAGGAATTTCTCTTGATAGTATTCCGATTCAGTTTGAACAGGTGAGTGTTTACAAAAAAATATCAGCTCATTCTATTTGTAAACACTATATTATTCCTATAAATTAATTTGTGTGGTATAATATATATACCATTTATAATTTTATACTATGCCTGTCAAATCTTCGACTTCATCGCAAGCAAAAAGTGCGATGTATGAAGCTCATGACTGTTGCTTCAATAAAGAATGCAGTCGGGGCTTTATGCGTAATCTTAAAAACATGGATTTTGGAAGAAAAATTCTTCTGACACTCCTTGGAATTCTTTTGGTCTATGCAACAGTACTTTTTGCGACCATGATTCGAAACAATTTGCGAGAATTTTATTTTATTGGACGAGCTGAAATACCAGAACACACTATTAGTGTTGAAAGTCAGGGAAAAGTAACTGTCGTTCCTGATATTGCTATGACCAATATGGGTATGACGGCCGAAGCCCCAACGGTTGCCGAAGCGCAGCAAAAAAATACCGATACAATGAATAAACTGATTGAACGTTTGAAAGCGCTTGGAATTGAATCTCGCGATATTCAAACCGCAAATTATAATGTCTATCCTCAATATAACTATACTGAAGCCGAAGGTCAGGTACTCAAAGGCTATCAAGTGAGTCAAAATGTGACGATTAAAATTCGCAATCTTCAAAATGCCAACAAAGTATTGGCTCTAGCTGGAGAAGTAGGCCTCAATAATGTCAGTGGTATTACCTTTACCATTGATGACCGAGATGTGTATAAAGCACAGGCCCGCGAAATCGCTATCAAAAAAGTTCATGAAAAAGCAGAGGCGCTATCAAGATCACTTGGAGTACAAATTGTGGGTATTGTTGCCTATAATGAGTATGAGGCCGGACAAACTGATTATCCTTTCTACAAATCAAATCTCGTAGCCGAAGATGCTGCACGATCAGTATCTCCAAGTATTGAACCGGGGAGTACAGATGTTATCCTGAGTGTCAATGTCACCTACCAAATTCTCTAAAATAAAACCTTTTTATTGAGCGGATTGCTGTCCCGACGTGTGGTCGGGATCCCGATCGGCATCGGGACGTTCTCGCTGTGCTTCTCGTTCGACGTATTTTTGAATACGTCTCACTCCGATGCTCGCTGCGGCTTTGGACTCCATACAATTTTATACATCCTTGTGTTCTCCTTATAAAATTTTTGGGTTGCACATAACATCATAATTCTGATACAATAGGCACGTAAATCACGTGTCTATTTTTTTATGATTAATCACAAAATTCAAAAGATAACAGCTCGCGAAATCCTCGATTCAAGAGGTAACCCTACTGTTGAGGCAACGGTTGTGCTCCAAGATGGATCTGTGGGCACGGCTGCCGTTCCAAGTGGTGCTTCTACAGGATCTCACGAAGCGCTCGAACTTCGAGATGGAGGCAAACGCTATGGCGGTATGGGGGTTTTGAAAGCCGTCAAAAATGTGAATGAAAAAATCGCTCCTGCTCTTTTGGGTATGGACGCGAGTAGGCAACGCGCAATTGATACCGCTATGCTTGAACTCGATGGTACGAAAAACAAAAAGAAACTGGGGGCCAATGCTATTTTAGCCGTATCGCTCGCCAATGCGCGCGCCGCGGCCTTTTCATCTGGACTTCCTCTGTATCAATATCTCAGAAAAACATTTGATCTGCAGTACGATAATTGGCGTCTTCCATATCCAACGATGAATATCTTAAATGGTGGATTGCATGGGCAAAATGGACTTTCCATTCAGGAGTTCATGATTGTCCCTCAGCACAAGAAACTGTCTGAACGGATTCGTATTGGGAGCGAAGTTTTTCATGCACTTAAAGGGATTTTGAAAAAGAAAAAACTTGGTGTTGGGGTAGGAGATGAAGGTGGCTTTGCTCCAAAAATTAAAAATAATAATAACGAAGAAGCAATCAAACTCATTTTGCAGGCTATTGTGACGGCCGGGTATAAACCTGGTAAAGATGTAAATCTTGCTATGGATATGGCTGCGTCTGAATTTTTCAAAAATGGCAAATATTATTTTGATGGCAAGAAGGCTATTTCAGCAGAATCAATGGTTGAAATTGTTAAAAAATGGGTAAAAAAGTACCCGTTTGTTTCAGTTGAAGATCCTCTCCATGAAGATGATTGGAAAAATTGGAACAAACTTACAGAAGCACTTGGCAAAACACTCCCATTGGTTGGGGATGATTTATTTGTAACCAATGTCGAGCGTTTACAAAAGGGGATTCAACAGAATGTAGGAAGTGCAATTCTCATCAAAGTCAACCAAATTGGAACACTCTCAGAAACTATTGATACCATAATCCTGGCGCAGCAAAATAATTATGCGGTGTCAGTTTCTCATCGATCTGGCGAAACAGGCGATACCTTTATTGCTGATCTTTCTGTAGCGGTGCACTCGGAATTTATTAAAACAGGGTCACTTTCTCGAAGCGAGCGTATTGAAAAATACAATCGCCTCATGCAAATAGAAAACGAACTCGAAGAAAAAAAATAACTATGCTCGAAGCGATTGTCCTGTCTCGCCGCAGTTTCAAAGAATATGACGAGATTCTTTCGCTTTATTCTAAAGAAATGGGAAAAGTAGAAGTGACTGCCCGCGGGATCAAAAAAATTACCAGCAAAAATAGCTCTTTTCTCGAGCCATTTTCGGTTGTTCATGTTGGAACTGCTCCTGGCAAAGATCGAACCTACCTTACGACAACGCAGGTAATTGAATATTTTTCTGCTATACGGACTGACCTCCCAAAGGTTCGTCAGGCGGGACTGGTCGTATCCTGGCTTGAAAAAATCCTCTCCATAGGACAAAGAGATCCTCGTATCTATGAAACACTTTTGTCATGGCTCGATTTTGTCAATTTGAGTCAAGAGACAAAACCCATACTTCTAGATAGCATTTTTTTGAAAATTTTGGCTTTTTTAGGATTTGAGCCACAACTTTTAGAGTGTATTTATTGTGCCAAAAGTCTCGAAGCTGAAACAGTGTTTTATTTTTCGTTTTTGAGTGGTGGACTGGTTTGTCAAAAGGATAAAATAGAAAAGAAAGAAGAGCTGGTAGCTCCTCTTTCTTTGGGGACAGTGCTTGCTCTGCGATATATTTTGAATCGAAGTTGGAGAGAAATTGTAGCTTTTGATACCAAAACACTGTATCCTGAGCTTCATTCTCTTGTATATAAATATATTCTTTCTTCTACTGAAAAATCTCTTCCTGATTGGGCTTAGAATCTGTTCTTAAAAATTATTTTTTAAATTCATTATCAACCCGCTCGAGCCATTCGCGTGCTTTGTCTCGTCCACCAAGACCAAAAGCAATTCCTCCGGCAATTGTCATCATGGTGACAATACCCGTAAAAAGAATTTGAATGAGACTCGTAGCAATCCCAAGCTGTACCAGAGCCGCCATAAGGGAGAAGATAATAACTGACCACTTGGCAAGGCCTGCAAGAGGACGAGCTGCTCCAGCCGTGAGGCGAGTAGTCACACTTGCACGTTCAATCATATTATGAAGTACTTTTCCTGCAACTACTCCAATACCAAGAATAATAATTGCCACTACTACCCGTGGAAGGTATTCGAGAACATTTTGCAAAAAAATACTCAGCTGTTCAATCCGGAGAATATCTACTACGGCTAAGAGGGTTATTATGACAATAAACCACTTTACAATTCCACCAATAAATCCAGCAAAACTTCCAGGGATACCAATTTTATGCAAATCATCGAGAATTCCAAGTTTTTGAAGTCCAATATCTGCCTTGGTATAGATCATAATTGTTCGAACCAATTTACCAACTGTTTTGGCGACTAAGATACCAAGAATAAGGAACACGAGTGCTCCAAGAAAATTAGGGAGAAATTCTGCCAGTTGAAGCCAGACTCGTTGGAGAGAAGTCCAAATAGCATCGCCCCAGGAGAGAGAATATACTTCCATAGAGAAATACGTTAAAATTAAGTATTTTTATTATCTCTTAGGGAGGTATGCTTGTCAAGCAGTGTTTCAAGACCTTGACAAAACCCGTTTTTTGTGCTATAATACACTTGTGATGCTAGGGAAAAACCCAAACGCCAAAAGGAAAGTCTCGCTTCAATGCGAGATTTTTCTTTTGCCCAGTGTTGGGGGTTGCCAAACTGGATTTTTTCTGCTATACTCAGCACTGTAGCAGGTACGAAGGCCCTCGCATCACCTTAGGCATTGGGGCATACTTCTCTGCTACACCAAAAACACCCTCTAGAGAGGGTGTTTTTGCTTTTTATACGATTATGCTGGTTTACTATTTTTTTTCTTTTCAATCACGAGAATGTCATTTTCCATATCTACTTTTATAGAATCACCATCGTCGACTTCACCACGTATGATCATCAGGGCAAGTTTGTCCAGCAGTTCTGTTTGGATGACGCGTTTGAGCGGGCGAGCACCAAGATTTTGGTCATAGCCTTTTTTGCCGAGCCAGTCTTTGGCTTTGCTATTGACTTCGAGTTTGACTCGTTTGTCTTCCAGGCGTCCGGCCACCTGCTTCAGTTGAAGATCGACAATAGAGCGAATTTGTTTTTCCGTGAGCGGATGGAACATGATGATTTCATCAATACGGTTCAAAAATTCAGGTTTGAAATGTTCCTTGAGCGCTTCCATCACTTTTTCTTTGATACTGCCTTCATTGTTCCAGCCAGTACTTCCACTGGCCGCAAATCCAAATTCACCACGTTTGCTCATACTCATGATCATCTCTGAACCAACGTTACTGGTCATGATGATAACTGTATTTTTGAAATTGACTTTGCGTCCCTTGGCATCAGTCAAATGTCCATCTTCCAAAATCTGAAGCATGATATTAAAGACCTCTGGATTGGCTTTTTCAATTTCATCAAAAAGAATGACGCTGTAGGGACGACGGCGAATACGCTCGGTCAACTGTCCGCCTTCGTCATATCCGACATAGCCTGGTGGAGAGCCAATGAGTTTGCTGACTGAATGTTTTTCCATGAATTCACTCATATCGACTCGAACAATGGCATCTTCATCATTGAAGAGAAATTCTGCCAAGGCTTTGGCCAGTTCTGTTTTTCCGACACCCGTAGGACCCATGAAGATAAATGATCCAATGGGGCGTTTTTCTTCGCCAATACCAGCACGTGAACGACGGATGGCACTTGAGATCGCACCAATGGCTTCTTCTTGTCCAATGACTCGCTTTTCGAGTTCTCCTTCCATATGCTCAAGTTTTTTCAGATCATCTTGAAGCATTTTAGTCACAGGAATTCCGGTCCAGCGTGAAACCACTGCAGCAATATCTTGCTCAGTGACTTCTTCTTTGAGAATGGCTCGGTCTTGTTGAATATCCACGAGTTTTTTTTGAAATTGTTTTATTTCATCTTCTTTTTTTGGAATTTGACCATAGCGAATCTCGGCGACTTTTTGGAGATCACCACGACGTTCAGCAATATCGGCAGCTTGTTTGAATTTCTCAATTTCTTTTTTGCATGCACGAATACTCGTAATGGTTTCTTTTTCATTTTTCCAGTGCAGCTCAAGTTCTGTGCTTTTTTCTTTGAGATTTTCGAGTTCTTTCTTGAGTTTTTTGTTGCGCTCTTTGGAATCGACATCAGTTTCTTTTTTGAGTGCCTGCATTTCAATCTCGAGTTTCATGATTTTGCGTTTCATTTTGTCGAGCTCATCTGGCATGGAATCAATTTCCATACGTAGAGCTGAGGTGGCTTCATCAATTAGATCAATGGCTTTGTCTGGCAAAAAGCGGTCAGTAATATAACGACTCGAGAGTTCGACAGCTGAGACAATCGCTGGATCAGTGATACGAACTCCATGATGAACTTCGTATTTTTCTTTGATACCACGCAGGATGGCAATCGCATCGTCCTGGCTTGGTTCATTGACGAGAACTGGTTGAAAGCGTCGTTCAAAGGCCGCATCTTTTTCAATATGTTTTTGGTATTCTTTGATGGTCGTTGCGCCGATGGTGTGGAGTTCTCCTCTTGCGAGCGCAGGTTTGAGCATGTTACTGGCATCAATCGCTCCTTCGCTTGATCCAGCTCCAACAATGGTATGCAGCTCATCAATGAAGAGAATAATTTTGCCATTGGATTCGGTAACTTCTTTGAGCACAGCCTTGAATCGTTCTTCAAATTCACCACGAAATTTGGTTCCAGCCACGAGCGATCCGATATCAAGTCCAATGATTTCTTTGTCTTTGATACTCTCTGGAACATCACCGTTGACAATACGCTGAGCAAGTCCCTCGGCAATCGCTGTTTTTCCGACTCCTGGTTCGCCAATCAGGACAGGGTTGTTTTTTGTTCGGCGTGACAATACTTGCATCACGCGACGGATTTCATCGTCTCTCCCAATCACTGGGTCAAGTTTTTCTTTGCGGGCCAGTTCTGTAAAATTTTTACCGTATTTTTCAAGGGCTTGGTACTTGCTCTCTGGTTCAGGAGAATCAACTTTTTGGTTGCCACGTACTTGAACGAGGGTACGCAGAACTGCATCATAGCTTGCGCCTTGTTTGTCGAGTAACTCACTGACAGGATTTTTGTTTTTCAAAAAAGCCAACAGAAGATGTTCTACACTAATATATTCGTCTCCCATTTTTTTGGATTCGTCCTGCGCATTTTGGAGGATATACATCATGGCCTGTCCCATGAGAATTTGGCCAAAGCCACCAGGTGACATGGCTCCAAATTGTTTGGGAAGCATATCAATGAACTGTTGTACTTCAGTTTTGAGTGCATCAATTTGGACATTGAGTTTTTTCATGACAGAAACCACGACGCCGTCGTGTTGCTCGATCAGGGCCAAAAAAAGATGAGGTGGTTCAACATGGGGTTGGCCATTTTCATGAGAAATATTGGAAGCTCGTTGGAGGGCTTCTTGAGATTTATTGGTAAAATTTTGTGGGTTCATACAATTGACGAAAAGGATATAGGTAAAAAGAGGTATTAGTAGTATATATTGATATTATCACTCATGTATATAGAGTGATAATACCGTAATTGAAAAAAACTGTCAAATCAAGTACAATTATATCATAATTTAGGCCTATTTATGTATATTTTGGGTATACGGATTGATACTTTCCCTCGAAGTGTGGCGCTTGAAAAAATCAAGGAATTTTTGGCTGGAAATGAAAGTAAAATGGTCTTCACGCCCAATCCAGAAATGCTCGTTGATGCTCAAAATGATATCTATTTTAGGGAAATTTTGAATAAGGGAGATCTCAATATTTGTGATGGAAAGGGGATTCAACTTTTTGCAAAGGAGAAGATTGATCGTATTGCTGGAGTGGATTTTATGGTGGATATCTGTAGGCTCTGCGAAAAAGAGGGAAAATCAGTGTACTTGCTGGGCGGAAGAAGTAAAGAGGTTATAGACAGGTGTAAAAAAAAATTACTCTTGCTGTGTCCCAATTTGAAAATAGTTGGGAGCGTATCAGGTCCTCAAATAAAACCCCCATTTGAAGTTGAACCACAGGAAAACGAAAAAGTGATTGATCATATTATTGATACTGCTCCTGATATTCTCTTTGTCGCCTTTGGTCATGGGAAACAAGAAAAATGGATGTATGAATTTTTGCCAGAGCTTCCAAGTGTAAAAGTAGCGATGGGAGTTGGTGGAAGCTTTGATTTTGTCGCAGGAAAAGTGAAACGTGCGCCACAGTTTTTACGTCGTATTGGTTTGGAATGGGTGTGGCGACTGCTTCAAGAACCACGCAGAATCAAAAGAATTTGGAAAGCAACCGTGGTATTTTTATTTTATGTTTTGAAATCAAGATAATATCTCTTTATGCTCACAGAAAATATTCGTAAACATCTCAAAAAACTGACACAAAAAAAATATCGCCGAGAATTTGGTGAATTTGTGATTGAAGGGATAAAAGGAGTAGAGGAGGCCATGAATTCAGGTCTCAAAATAAAAATGGTAATTTTGGAAGAAGATAAACGCAGTGAAATTATTATGCCACTATTTGTCGACGCTGGGCCAGAAGTATTGTATGCAAATAAAAATGATATCAAAGAAATAAAAACTACAGAAACTTTTCCGGGGATTCTGGCCGTTGTCACGATGCCACAGATCACGCTGCAGGATTTTGATTTTGCTCGGCCCATATTGTGTCTTGATGGTGTCAAAGATCCAGGAAATTTGGGAACCATTATTCGCACGGCTGATTGGTTTGGGATCAAAAATATTTTGCTCTCTGAAGATTGTGTTGATCCCTATAATGAAAAAGTGGTTCGCTCTACCATGGGATCAATTTTTCGAGCCCATATTTTGGAGAGTGACAATATTTTGAAAGATGTGATTGAACTCAAAAAAGAAAATTATGATGTGGTTGGCCTTCAAATGGAAGGGGATAATGCCTTACAAACAGAGTTTTCCACTAAAAGTATTTTTGTATTTGGTTCAGAATCTCATGGTATAAGCCAAGCGCTACAAAAATTTTTAGACAAGAGCTGTACTATTCCCAAAATAGGTGAGGCAGAGTCGCTCAATGTCGGTATTGCGGTTGGGATTGTGCTCTCACAGCTCGGAGCCTCAAAGCCTTGAAAAAGTCCATATTTTTGGCTATACTCAAATGAGTCCGATTGTCATTTCGAACGAAGTGAGAAATCTTTTCAGGAAATACCCTTCGAAAGATTCCTCGCTCCGCTCGGAATGACAACTTTACCTAGGTTATTTTATTTATATTCATCTCTTTCCTCATTTGAAAGAAAAATTCGATTAAATATATGATGAAGACACGTTTTGCACCCAGTCCGACTGGATATGTACATGTAGGGAGCCTCCGAGCTGCACTCTTTCCTTATTTATTTTCCAGACAGCGGGGTGGCAAGTTTGTCTTGCGCGTTGAAGATACAGATCAAGAACGTTTGGTTGAGGGAGCTGTTGAAAACTTGCTTCAAACTTTGGAATGGGCAGGCCTTGTGCCTGATGAAGGACCAGTTTTGGAAAATGGTATAATTGTTCAAAAAGGTGATGTTGGACCATATATCCAGTCACAAAGACTTGAGGTGTATCAAAAATACGTTCAGATTCTACTTGAAAAAGGTGCTGCATATTATGCTTTTGATACCAATGAAGAACTGGAAGAAATGCGCAAAAACCAAGAGCTGCTCAAACAGTCTCCACGTTATGATCGTGAAAAAATGAAAAATCAGTTTACTGTTTCACCAGAAGAAACCAAGGGCCATGTCGAAAATAAGAACTATGTAATTCGTCTCAAAGTTCCGGAGAATGAAACAGTCACATTTACGGATGTGATTCGCGGAGAAGTATCTGTCAAAACTTCTGAGATTGATGATCAGGTCCTGATGAAATCAGATGGCTTTCCGACCTATCACTTGGCCGTGGTGGTCGACGATCATACCATGGAAATCACTCATGTCATTCGTGGTGAAGATTGGTTGCCTTCTACTCCCAAGCATATTTTGCTCTACAAGGCTTTTGGTTGGGAAATACCAGTGCATGCCCACATGCCACTTTTGGTCAATCATGACAAACAAAAGCTCAGTAAACGCAAAGGAGACGTTTCTGTCGAGAGTTTTCGAGAAAAAGGCTATCTGCCAGAGGCCTTTGTCAACTTTTTGGCTTTTTTGGGCTGGAATCCAGGGGATGATCGCGAAATTTTTAGCCTTAGTGAGCTCGTGGAAGCCTTTCGTCTCGAGAAGGTTCAGCGTGGTGCAGC
>JACCDN010160186.1_pt1 | contig 15296 bp, 12 predicted proteins | sample 7441691 | NCBI WGS metagenome assembly JACCDN01 (sample SAMN15323439, study PRJNA562643) | freshwater metagenome | isolation source: river surface water | place: USA:Blue River Watershed | collected 2017-08-16
AGAGAGGCAGGCGACAGGTCGAGCTACCTGTCCTCCCGTAGGTTCCTGTCTCCCGACGTGTCAGGCGTAGCTCATAGAGCGTAGCCTGAAGCTTCAGCGTAGTGGAGATGCCTGACAAGTCGGGAGACAGGAAGTTCACAGAGCGACGTGTCGGGCGAAGCTCAACGAGCGTAGCCCGAAGCCCGAAGGCTTTGTGTAGGGAAACAGCGTAATTCGGAGCGTAAGGAGACGCCCGGCAAAGCCAACGAAGACGATACCTGCTGCCCCAAGAAGTCTATTGAGTCATATTAGGGGCTTTGGGGCTAAACAAGCTGAACACAAAGCTTATTTTTTAGTGGCTACTGTAGTCTTTGAGGCCTTACCTTTCTTTTGCTCAAACGATAGGCTTGCAGCGTCTTTGCGTTTTACGGCGATGGGCTGGCCGCGTTTGATGTCTCCTCTTAAGAGTGCTTCAGCTAAGGGATCTTCAAGGAGCTTTTCAATCGTTCTTCTAAGATGGCGGGCCCCAAACTTCTTGTCATAGCCCTTTTCTCGTAGTAAGGCTATAGCCTCTTTATCTAGGTTTAGCAAGATATCCTGCTCTTTTAGGCGCTTAGCAAGTCCCTCAAGCTCTATTTCTACGATTTGATTCATATGCTCTTGGCTGAGATTGTGGAAGATGACAAGCTCGCTGATTCTGTTTAAAAACTCTGGCTTGAAGAATTTTTTAGCCTCATCCAGGATCTTTTCCTTGATTTTCTCAGCATCTTTGGCTTCATCCATGCCATACGCAAAGCCTAAACCCGTATTTTTTTGTAGGATCTCTGCCCCGATATTGGAGGTCATGATGATAATGGTATTTCGAAAGTCTACTACCCTGCCCAAGCTATCCGTCAGCCGCCCATCTTCTAGCACCTGTAGGAGTAGCTGAGCCACATCCGGATGTGCCTTTTCAATCTCATCAAAGAGCACTACCGCGTAGGGCTTGCGCCGTATAGCCTCCGTCAGCTGGCCTCCTTCATCATGCCCCACATAGCCAGGAGGGGACCCAATGAGCCTAGAAATCGAGAACTTTTCCATATACTCAGACATATCGATCTGTACGATGGATTCTTTATTTCCAAACATTTTTTCTGCCAAGAGCTTTGCCAGATAGGTTTTACCCACACCCGTTGGGCCCAAAAACATAAAGGACCCGATGGGACGCTTAGGGTCTTTGAGGTTTGCACGAGAGCGCCTAAGAGCCTTTGCCACGTGAAGCGTTGCCTCATCTTGGCCTACAATAGCCTTTTGCAAGTCTTTCTCAAGCGTTAGTAGCATCTTGCTTTCAGCTTCTTCGATGTGGCTAAGGGGTATGCGCGTCCATTCCGCGACAACCTTGAGGATAGCGTTGACGTCTACCTCCACTCTTTGCTCATCCCTTTTGGCCTTCCAGCCTTCAATAAACTGTTCTTTTTTGAGCAGAAGCTGTTTTTCCTGATCTCTAACGGCTGCAGCCTCTTCAAACTTTTGGTTACTAATAGCTGCTTCCTTTTCTTGACGTGTCTGTTCGATTTCTTTTTCTATGCTTTCTAGTTCGGTAGGCTTGTTCAGGGCCTGGAGGCGTGCTTTGGACCCCGCTTCATCCATCACATCCACGGCCTTATCGGGTAGTTGTTTTCCGGTAATATAGCGGTTAGAGAGCTTAACGCAGGCCTCTAGTGCTGCATCGGTATAGCTGACTTTATGGTGAGCCTCATAATTTTTTCGAATACCTTTTAAGATAGTAATAGCCTCCTCTAGCGAGGGCTCATTGACTAGAATTGCTTGAAAACGCCTATCCAAGGCACCATCTTTTTCAATGTATTTTCTGTATTCAGCTATGGTGGTAGCGCCTATACACTGGAGTTCCTCTCGAGAGAGGGCAGGTTTAATGATATTGGCTGCATCCATAGCGCCCTCGGCAGCACCAGCCCCTACAATGGTATGGAGCTCATCGATAAATAAAATAATATTTTTCGCCTTTCGAATCTCATCCATAACAGACTTGATACGCTCTTCAAACTGCCCACGGTACTTTGTCCCTGCTACCATGAGGGCAAGGTCTAGCGTAATGATGCGCTTGTCTAGTAAGATCTCTGGTACGATGCCGGTAGCAATCTCCTGAGCTAGGGCCTCTACGATGGCGGTCTTTCCTACTCCAGCTTCTCCGATGAGAACAGGATTGTTTTTATTTCTACGGCAAAGGATCTGGATCATCCTTTCAATTTCCTTGCTACGGCCTACAACTGGGTCCAGTTCTCCTTTTTTAGCGAGTTCAGTGAGGTCTCTTCCAAATGTTTTCAAGGCAGGGGTCTTGGCTTCGCGCTTCTCTTCCATGAGGGGCAAGCCCCCTAGGTTAGAAGCAGAGGCTTCAGCTTCGGGCAAATAATTGGGGTCTAGCTCTAGGAGGATTTCTTGGCGAACCGTCTCCAAGTCTACCCCTAGGCTTTTAAGGACCCGGGCTGCAATACCGTCTCCTTCTCGTAGAAGGCCTAGGAGGAGGTGCTCGGTACCTACGTACGAGTGGTTTAGGTTTTTTGCCTCCTTTGAGGCTAGGGCTAACACGCGCTTGACTCGTGGCGTATAGGGCGTGGTATTGGGCTTTGCTTCATTTTGAGAGCCTACGCCCACTTGCTTTTCTACTGCTTGGCGTACAGAGTCTAAGTCTAGCCCAATTTTTTGGATAACATTGATCGCAATACCCTGGCCCAGGCTGAGAAGGCCCAGGAGGAGGTGCTCTGTCCCTATATAGTTATGAAAAAAGCGATCTGCTTCCTTTTTGGAAAGAGCCAGGACTTGTTGGGCCCTAGGTGTAAAATTGTGCATGGATTCCATAGTATGAGAACAGTTAAAAAAGAAGGTTTAGGAAGAAGCGAGGCTATCAAAATTAAGCGAAAGCAGAGTGCCAAAAGCTTGGCGCAAATACTGAGCCCTCAGGCTATCTCTTTTCTCACCGCTCAAACTTCCCTTTGAGCTAGCCTGGATATGCCCCGGTTGGATATCGATAAATAGACGGTCTACGCAGGGCCGGTAGCTGCCTTCAATGAGCCCTAGGTCTATAGCCAGTCGTATGAGAGAGAGGACATTCATGGCCTCAACGGAGGTGATAGCATAGGCATTTTTTAAGACGCCAAAGGCCCTTCCTATACGGTCAAAGATTTTAATCTTGTCCGTGTTTAAGAGTTTTTGCCTCGCGTGAAGCTCTTGCTCAATAATGCTTTGTAAAATGGTGCTGAGCCTTTCAATGACCATCGTTTCGCTTTCACCCAGGGTCTGTTGGTTCGATATTTGAAAGATACTCCCCTTTGCCTCTGACCCTTCACCAAAGAGCCCCCTAACGGTGATGCCTAGCTGAGTGAGGGCGCGGATGATCTTCTCCATCTGCTCTGATAGCATAAGCCCAGGCAGGTGCATCATGATGCTAGCCCGCATGGCAGTGCCGAGATTAGTCGGGCAGCTGGTCAGGTAGCCTAGAGTGGTTGAAAAGGCATAAGGCAAGAAGCTTTCTAGTTCTGTATCCAGGGTATCTGCTGTTTCCCAGGTTTTATGAAACTGAAAGCCCAACCTCAACACTTGTATGCGAAGGTGGTCTTCCTCATTGATCATCACGGAAATCGACTGAGATGTATTGATGAATACCCCTGAGCCGTTGGCTTCACCTGCCATTTCAGGACTAATGAGGTGCCGTTCTACGAGGAGCTGCTTGGGTAAATCCTCTAATTGGTCTAAATGCAGGCAAGTTCCTTTGTCTTTTTTTAGGGTAGGGGTTTGAGACAGGGCCTCTTCGCAGGTTTTCAGGACGTCTTTTTTTTGCTGGAGGTTTGCTTTTTTGGGAAAAGGATAGGTAGACAGGTTACGGGCAAGGCGTACCCGTGTGCTCAGGACCACCGGGCCTGCATGGCTGGTAGCTTGAGTCATTTCCGTTTTGGCTTGGAGGAAAGAGGAGATGTCCATTAGGGTTTGAGTTTGGCTATTTCGTCTCGGTAGCGTGCTGCGTCTTCATAACGTTCTTCTTTTATAGCTTGCTGAATATTCGCATTGAGCTGAAGCAAGAGCTGTTCCACATTGTCAGATGGTGGCAGCTTGGGGCACTGGGTTGTAGGCACTTTACCTTTGTGGTTATTGTCTTTGTGTAAGTTTTTAATAACCGTACTGATAACAGGAGCCAGGGTATCATAGCATTTGGCGCAACCGAGGCGACCCGTTTTTTTAAGCTGTATCACGCTAAGATCACAATGCTTGCAGCTCAGAAGCTTTTCTGGGTCTTGGGTTTTTAAACTAGGAGCAAGGCTTTTTCCGATCAGGTCTGCCAAAGAAAAACCTTCTTCTGTGAGAACTCCTTTTTTTTGGGCACAGTCTTCGCATAGGTCCACCTTATGGACGTTATTATTAAGAATTTGTGTAAGATGCACCGTGGCGCTTGCCCCGCAGATATGACATTTACTAGTATCCGCCATAAATTTGTGGTCTGTTTAGCTAAAAAAGAGAAGAGATAGGAAGGTATCTCCTCAATTCTTTAAGAAAATACAAAAGAGCTTTGCAGTCAAACCAATAAGCAGCCATAATTTTAAGCTGGAAAACTTGATAATTTCCTATCCAATAAGTGGTCTATTTAAGAATCTTAAGCTTAGCAAATCTCATGCCGTCTTCCTCTCAAAAACCTTCTGCTTCTTTAACTATTTCTGAAAAAACAAGATCTGTCTTTGTCTCTTTATGGAAAAAATTAGAGACGAAGCAGGGGCCAGACCTATGTTTTCCCAAGCTAATTTTTTGGCTGAATGGTGCCCCCGGTGCAGGCAAAGGAACGCATCTGCCGACGATTCTTGAGGTCTGTAAGCTCAGCCCGCAGGCTTGTCTGACCATGAGTGATCTTCTGGATACCCCAGCAGATAGAAAACGCAAAGCAAAAGGATTGCTTATAGAAGATAGCAGTGTCTTGCAACGCTTGTTTGATGCCTTACAAGATAGGCAGTATAGAGCCGGGGTGGTGGTTGATGGTTTTCCTAGAACGCAGGCCCAAAGCGAATATATTGTATTATTTTTTGAAGCCTTGCAAGCCAAGTACAGGGTGGCTCCCCAGTTTCATAGCTTAGTCCTTCAAGTAGACAAGCAAACGAGTATGGACCGGCAGCTGCTCCGCGGAAAGAAGGCCTTACAGCATAATGCTGCTGTTTTGATGAAAGGCCAAGGCCCTATTTTGCAAATTCGAGAAACAGATATAGACCCCAAAGCCGCTGAGAGACGCTATCATATCTTCGAAAGTGAAACCTTGCAGGCCCTAAAGCTTTTAGAAAAGAGCTTTCCAGTCCATTCTATAGAGGCCAGTGGCGATCTAAAGATTATAGAAGCAGCCATCAAAAAAGAACTTTCCTCTTTGAATAAGGCCTCTAGTGCCTAGTAGAGCCTAGGCTATGTGTCTTTTGAAGCGCCGCCGGTATTCATAGCCGAGGACCCACGCAAGCAGGCTGAGGCCTCCCCACAGCGTAGGGGGCTCTGGGCCAGGAGTCAGCTCATTGACGCCTACGGGATAGTTTTGCCCATTTCCCCAGTCTGGGGCGTTATTGTAGGCAAAGTAAATTTGTGATTTTACGGTATCACTCAGGCCTGCGCCATTTGTAAAGCGAAGCTGGTCTAGCCCTCCGCCAGATCCAGATCCAGACCAGTTGAGGATGGTGAGCGTTTTACCTGCTGTAAAGCTACCGATGCCAGAGAAGGTGAGGATCATATTCGTTCCGCCAAAGTCTATGACGGAGTTTTCAGTCAAGCTTAAGGTTCCCAAGCTTTCACTCGTGGCAGTACCTGTGAAAGAGAGAGTTCCCCCATTTAATACTAGGTTTACATTATCTCCTATTTGATTGGCCTGGGCTAGGCTCAGCGTACCCCCTGTATTGAGGGTAATAGCACCCGCGCCAGCGGCTATAGCGTTGCTGCCTGTAGTGTTTAAGCTAAGAGTCCCCGCACTGACGGTGGTGGTGCCGGTATAGGTATTAGCGCCTGTCAGGGTAAGGGTGCTAGCTCCTGTTTTGATAAGGCCTCCCGCGCCGGAGATGACGCCCGCGACACTCGTAGCACCCCCTGTGTTTATCGTGGCAGTACCGCTACTCAGGGTAACGGCTCTGCCCGCTCCCATGGTGGTAGTACCTGTGGTTTGAAGGGTTGTCGCATTTGCTAAGGTGATATCGTTAGCGGTATTGCCTAAATTGGCATCGCTACTCACGCTTAAAGTACCCGCGCTCACAGTAATGGGCGTACCGCTAAAGGTATTAGTGCCTGAGAGGGTGAGGGTGCCCGCTCCGGTTTTCGTTAGGGCCCCAGCACCGGAGATGACACCGGCTATGCTCGTAGCAGCGCCTGTGTTAAAGGTAACGGTACCGCCGCTTAAGGCTATAGCCCTGCCGGCGGCCATGGTAGTCACACCTGTTGTTTGAAGGGTTGTGCCTGCAGCGAAACTGAGGTCGTTAGCCGCATTTCCTAAAGCATTATTGCTATTGATGCTCAAGGTACCCGCACTGACGGTAATGGGCGATCCGCTAAAGGTGTTAACAGCTGACAGGGTTAAGGTGCCAGCCCCTGTTTTAGTGATAGCCCCGGTACCGGATATCACCCCTGCAATGCTCGTAGCAGCGCCAATATCAAAGGTCACGGTACCAGCACTTAAGGCAAGAGTCCTACCGGCTGCCATAGTGGTAGCTCCTGTGGTCTGGAAGGTAGTGCCTGCAGCAAAGATGAGGTCATTGGCAACATTACCTAAATTGGCATCGCTTGAAATACTTAAAGTACCCGCGCTTACGGTGATAGGCGTGCCGCTGAAGGTATTGGTCCCACTCAGAGTCAGAGTGCCAGCCCCTGTTTTCGTGAGGGCCCCGGTTCCGGATATAACCCCTGCAATGCTCGTAGCAGCGCCAATATCGAATGTAACGGTACCTGCGCTTAAGGTAATAGCTCTGCCGGCTCCCATGGTGGTGGCACCTGTAGTCTGAAAGGTAGTACCCGTGGCGAAGGTGAGGTCATTGGCGGTATTCCCTAAGGCAGCATCGCTGTTTACACTTAAAGTACCAGCGCTTACGGTGATGGGGCTGCCGCTAAAGGTGTTGGTGCCGCTAAGGCTTAGGGCGCCAGTTCCTATCTTAGTGATAGCACCTGTGCCGGAGATAACGCCCGCTATACTCGTAGCAGCCCCAATATCAAAGGTAACGGTACCGCCACTTAGCGCAATGTCTCTACCGGCTCCCATGGTGGTGGCACCGGTGGTCTGAAAGGTGGTACTCGTAGCAAAGGTGAGGTCATTAGCGGTATTACCCAGTTGGGCATCGCCAGACACACTGAGGGTACCTTGGTTGATCGCATAGTTAAAAGTGCCTAAGTTCGTCCCGGTAAAGGCGAGGGTGCCAGCGCCTGTTTTGGTGAGAAGGGTGTTTCCCGTTACGCTGGTAAAGGTGGCGGTGCCGGTTGTTACGTCTAAGGTTCCTCCCGATGCAAGCGATAAATTCCCTCCATAACTGAGAGTGCCTGTGGTTTGAAGGGTATTGCCATTTACGCCAATAGCAGAGGGATTTCCAAGGTTTGTAGCACTGCCTACGCTGAGTATACCGCCAGTGATATTGTAGTTGCCCGTAAAGCCGGTATTCGTACCTGTTAAAATCAGCGTACCGGTTCCTCCCTTATCTAATTGATAGGTACTAGCCCCTGAAATATTACCTGCAACCGTCAGGCTTGTACCGCCCGCAACACTTAAGGTCCCTACACTGCTAGTCCCTCCCAGCGTGATGTTTCTTCCAGAGTTTAAGGTAAAAGTGCTTGTAGTACTTAAAGTAGAACCTATATTGATGGTAAGGTCATTCGCTGCATTTCCTAAATTAGCATCGCTGGATATCGATAGAGTGCCCTGTTCTATGCTAATATTTCCGGTAAAGGTATTCGTTGCTCCCAAGATAACAGTGCCCAACCCTGCTGTATTAGCCTTATTGATAGTGAGGTTATTGGCGCCTGAGATTACGCTGTTGACCGTTAAGGTATCACCCGATCTCGCACCCAGGGCACCGCCTCCTGTACCTAAAGTAATAGTGCGCGAGGCCGTGAGTGTAGGGCTACCCGATAGGGCCATGAGCTGCCCATTATTCGTTAAAGTAATGGCATTGGTGCTCGTCCCGAGGGCGGCATCGCTATTGATAGTGAGAACACCCGTGTCGATGGCTATACCCCCTGTAAAGGTATTTGTGCCATACACTCTCATTTCGCCGCCGCCTTTCATTTTAAGACTATTGCTGCCACTGAGAACCCCGAAGAGGCTCAAGGTAGAGCCCGAGGCTATATTGAAGGTAAGAGGGCTATTTTGAAAGACAAGGGCGTTGTTTATAAAAGCACTGGTATTACCCGTCATACTGACAAACTCAAAGTCTCCAGCTGTGTTAATCCCGAAGGCATTAAAGCTAGAGCCACTGATATCCCAGGTGCCGCCGCCTGAAAATTGGATCCGGCCTAAGTTTTTAGATGAGCTTAAAGAAAGGGTTCTACCCGTAGCATCACTCAAAATAGCCTCATCCGTGCTGGCGTTTGGCGTGCCGTTGGGGGTCCAGTTGGTGGTGGTTTCCCAAGCGCCATTGGCCCCAGCAGACCAGGTGTAGTTAGTCGCCCTGGCAGCTGAGCTAAAGTGTACCCCCATCCATACAAAAACGAAGTAGCCTACGTATCTAGCCATAGAAGCCTCTAAGAAGGCTAAGATAGAAGCCAAGCGCTGTTTTAGCTGAAGCATAGATTGTCGGAATACTCTAGGCAGTGAGCGCGCAAGAGTGTTTATATAGAGAATCGGATCAAAGCTGAACAGCTTTAAGGGGGCAGGGGAGTGCATGGGGGCTAAAGAAGGCTTTAATTTTTCCGATACTGTATGTGGGTTATGAGAATATCTTTTGTAAATCGCCTCAATACTACCCTGCATCAGCTCACCCAGCTCTCTTCTACTTTCAAAAAATGGTGGGACGAGCCTAGGGAAAAGGGTGGTCTTTCACGCAAAGAGCAGTTTCAGAAACTCTTCAAAGAAAGGCCTCAAACTGCAGAACAACTGCTTAAATCCTTAGAACGCTATCTTTCCAAGCCTTTGTTTTCTCGTAACATCAAAAATTTTAGCCCTGTTTCTCCCAAAAATAACCAGACTCATTCTTCAGCGGAGCCCCTATCAAAAGTTGTCAAGGAGCTAGATGCAGTCCTAAAAGAATATAGTACAAAGCCACTCCCTCGGCCCCCTGCTCAGTCTTTTCCGAAAGCCATCCATCTAGCTCCTCTTCCGCCCAAGCCCCTGCCCAAGCCCCTGCCCAAGCCCCTGCCCAAGCCCCTGCCCAAGCCTCCTCAAAGACCATTGCCTACTCCTCCCACAAAGCCAGTGCCGCCCGTACCCTTAAGTGAGGAGGAAATGGAAATGCATATAGCTTCCTTAAAGCAAACTGTAGAGGCAGCCTCCCCTTTACCTCCTGGCCAAGCTCCCCTTGCTGGGGCCCGAGAAAGAGCAGCAAAGCTTCCAAATCTGCCTAAAAATAGGCCATTACCTCAGCCTCCAATACAGCCTAATGTGTTTGCAGCCAAACGCCCTAAATACGTCCCTAAGCACACAGGCCCATCGGAGGTAGTCCAAAAAATTTTAGCCTCTGGAGAGGGTTCTGTGAGTTTTAACGAAATTATGGGCATAAATAAACAGATCCAAACCCTCCATAAGGAAGTAGAGCTTTTGGCAGACCTTGCCTATGTCTTGGGCCGTGGAATGGGAAAAGATAGAGAAGAACTGTTTCAATATGCCTACAATAATAACGCCAATCTCAAAGATAAGCCTGAGACTCAGGAAAGCTACCCTCAAAATGTAGCCGAACATGGAGCTAAACTACAAAATATTTTTGATAAATACGGGATTTTGCCTGAAAAAGAGACTTATGATCCTTCAAAAACCGAAGCTAAGGTAGGAGGGCTAATTCAAAAGCTCGAGAGCCAAGCAGATGACCTACAAGAGCAAGTGACGGATTGGTACGAAAAGAATCCCTTACGCTAAAAGCTTAGAAAAAGATTGCCCTCCTGTTCTGCACCTCTATTTTTAGGGGTATGCTCGGCTATTTGACGGACAAAATGCACAACGCCTTACGGCACTTAAAAGGCTTAAATAAACTATCCGAAGATAACATCCAGGAAGCTTTAAAAGAAGTCCGGTCGGCGCTCTTGGGAGCAGATGTGCATTTCAAGGTGGTAAAAGACTTTATCGAAAAGGTAAAGCAAGCCTGCATAGGGGCAGAGGTGCTGAAGTCTGTCTCCCCTACAGATCAAGCCATAAAGATCATCCATGATGAGCTGGTCAGCCTTTTGGGCGGAGAGGAAGAAACGTTTACTACACCCAAAACGCCCTTTAATTTGTTGATGGTGGGCCTTCACGGAGCTGGAAAGACCAGCTCTTCAGCAAAATTAGCCCGTTTTTTTGCAAAACAAGGCCTAAAGCCGCTATTGATTGCCTGTGACGTGTATAGGCCAGCAGCGATTGACCAGCTAGAGTATCTCGCACAGCAAGAAAATGTGGCCTGCTATGCTGAAAGAGGGCATCAAGACGTTCTGCGTATAGCCCGTAATGCCTTAAAATATGCAGAGGAGGTGGGGGCACAGGTCCTCATTTTTGATACAGCGGGCCGTTTGCAGATAGATGAAAGGCTGATAGAAGAGCTGAAGGACCTCGCAAAGCTCATACAGCCGCAAGAGACGCTATTGGTCGCCGATAGCGCCTTAGGCCAAGAGGCGGTAAACATCGCCCAGCACTTTCATGAAGCAGTAGGACTAACGGGTATCTTGCTCACAAAGCTAGACGGCGACGCTAAGGGCGGGGCAGCGCTGTCTATGAAGGCTATTACGGGTGTGCCGATAAAATTTGTCGCCACAGGCGAAAAAGTGGGGGACTTTAGCCGCTTTCACCCCGAGCGTATGGCCCAGCGTATTTTGAGTATGGGGGATATTGTATCCCTCGTGGAGCAAGCCCAGGAAAACCTAGATGAGAATGAGATGACGCGCCTTCAAAAGCGCATGGAAAAAGGGGAGATGGACCTCAATGATATGCTCACTCAAATCCGCCAGCTCAAAAAGCTGGGCTCAATGAAGACCCTCGCCAAGATGCTACCTGGCATGCACAAGCTAGAAGTGGGGGATAAGGAGCAGGACAAAATTAAGTATCAAGAGGCAATTCTTAGCTCTATGACGCCTCAGGAAAGGGCCAAGCCCAAGATCCTGAATGGGAGCCGACGCCTACGTATCGCCAAGGGCGCAGGTAGGGATGTGAGAGAAGTGAACCAGCTCGTAAAGCAGTTTGAGGACATGCAAAAACTCCTCAAACAAAGCAAAAAAGGGGGAGGCTTAAAGAGAATGTTAGAGCGTTTACAGTCCTCTGGCCCATCACTAGGGGGCAGAGGCAGCTTTCCGTTTGGGAGCTAATGAAGGTTTTCTGAAGTTTATATCCCTCAAAGAGTTTAGCTGTTACTTTGAGTCTATCTGTAAAAAACATGAACACTCACAGAACTACAACTGGCAGTCAAAATGCTCGATCCGGCACCTCTACAAACCGTGGAACTACAACTACTTCAGGCAGGCCTGTGCCTAAGGTTGCGTCTCAGGCGTCTACCTCCGGGAAAGCTAAGATAGATGGAAATCCTCCTACCTTAGCTAGCTCTGGGGTATCTATCAGAAAAGTTCCCGACCAAGGCAAACCAGCAATAAACACACCTAAGTCAGTTAGCTCTACGCCTGCAAGACCTGTTAAGGCTCCAGCTGCAGTCTCCAAAGCAGGGAAAACATCCACTTTAGTGAGTGCTAGGAGTGCTCCTAAAGCTCCTGCATCTGAAAGATCTGCAACGTTATCAACACAAGCTATTCAAGAAAGAAAAATACCAGCTCCTTTAGTGGTCAATATGCCCAAGGCTGCCGGGCGGGTTAGGGCTTTTAAGTCCAATGAAGAGGTAGGCCAACTGTTGTGGAAAGCACAGGACATGGGGGATGAATCGCATCGGAATAAAGCCTTGTTTCATCTTGCCAAGGATGCTCAAATAGACCCCTTGCAACGCCTAGAAACTGCTAAGACTATTACGGAGTCTCTACGAGATAATACCCTAATAGAGTTTGCTAGAGATCCTGGACTAGCCATCTATCGCAAACGATTTGTTCATGCTATCACAGACACTGATCTTCGCAATAAAGCGTTGAATTCGTCGATACAACCAAAGCCTAAAGGACCTCAACGTACTGCCACTCCTTCTCTCAAGCAGGATGAACGACCTACAGAGAAGGCGATACAAGAAGAGCCTTTACTGACCATCAATCAAGCGCCCCCTGTGTTAAAGCTCAGTAGAGATGAGAAGCATAGGCAAAAGGCATTGGATAGCACTCAGAGCGGACTTTCTAGACTTTTTTCGGCTCAAGACATTAAGGATGAAACACTGCGTGATGAAACCTACCTGAACTTGGTAAAGGATACGAAGATGGAGATTTACTGGCGCAAGCAGACCTCTGAGGCTATCACGGATGAGGCTAAAAAAGAAGAAGCCTTATCGATACTAGAGAAAGCGCAAGATGAAAAATATAGGCAAAGGCCTTGGATAGCAACAACTGGGGCTCTGTGCGGATGAATGAAGCTCTGAAGATTAAGAACGAATCTATGCGGCAAGAAACCTTGTATAGTCTTGCTCTAACATATGGGGAGATAAAGGACTGTGATCGTGAAAAAGCGATTCATATCCTCAGCGATCCATTCAAAAAAATAGAGGCGTGGTATGCCATGGCTCTCAATCCTAAAGTGTCTCAAAAAAATCGTTTAAAGGCTGCGAAAGCCATTATCTCTTGGGAAGGTTGTAGCTATTTGGAGGAACGAGCGATTCTGGATAAACAGCAACGGGTCTGGTATGTTATAGCGATGGAAGGTTTTTTCTCTTTTGATGATCGTAAGCAGGCGGCCGCCAATATTATAGATGTTCTTGAGAGAGATCAGGCGTATGCTAGTATAATAGCGAAAGGTGCTTCCCATCATTTGTTTGATGATTGGGCTATGAATCCACCCCTAGAGCTTGCCTCAAAAATTGTGGATGATGATCTAATGCGTGAGGTTTACGCTTATTTCGTAAACAGGATATGTGATAGTTTGTGTTATATGCCTACTCGAAGGGGTGGTATGATGTTGATTTGGAGGAGTTAGAGTGGGATTGATTATGATCTCTCAAGGAAGCATCCAATCGAGAACAGGATTCAAGGAGATCTGGCTTGGTATCATGCTATCACTGCCTGTGCTAAGTGTGGCGATATTGATAGAGATATCGCTTTAAAAAAATATGTCATTACTTTGAATGGTATCGAAGACAAAGACGCTATAGAAGTGAAGTTTATGAAACTTGTCTGCGATAAAAAAATTAATGAAAATGATTGTATAAGAATTGTGCCTCGGTATCTTAAGACTGAGGATGAGGCCCAGATAAATAGACTCATAGATGATATTAGATATATGAGGTCCGAAGTAGAGTCCGCAGAAGTGCGTTTTAAACGAATGAAGCCTGCGGGAAATAGTGATAGCTAAAATGTAGAGCAGAGCTTATTGCTAGGCAGCTGTGAAACAAGGCTTGGATTTAAAAGCTTTGGAAAGCAGCAGCCTATGTGTAAGCGGGAGGCTATTTATGAAAAAAGGGGGCGGTTTTAAGAAAATGCTAGAACGCTTTCAATCTCAAGGCCCATCACTAGGGGGCAGAGGCGGCTTTCCGTTTTGAATAAGATGGGATGTATTGATAATGGATTGTTATTTATGGCCTATTTTTTACAAAAGATAGTTTGATAGTGTTTTATCGGTGTTTTTTTTGTTGATTTCTGTTTTTTTATAAGATACTTTTGTATTTGAACTTCAAATATCTTATAAATACAAACACTAATGGAAATACCTAATAACTCAATGACTACCCCCATAACACCTGTTGTTTCAAACACATCTTTCAAACACATCTAATCGAGCAAATGAGGAGGCTCTAACCATTCAACAAAATCCAAATACGTCTCCTGACATCCAAGCAGGATTAGCTCAAGCCGAAGGCAATCCCCTAGTTATTCAAGCAGTATCGCAAAAAGAACAAGCAACATTAGATGATGCATCAGATGATACCGCTTTGGCTATCGCGCAAGATGCTACAAAAGATGAAAAAGAGCGGATGGATGCCGCTGAAAGCATTATAAATGATGCTAAGCGTGATGAGGCTTATTTGGCTATAGTGCAGAACGAAGGTGTAGACTATAACAATCGGTTAGATGCCGCTCTTTTCATTAAAAATGAAGACACCAAAAAAGCAGCTTGCAACACTATTATCAAATATATTTTGAAATCTCAAAACGTGCTTGAGATTCTTAATGATCTAAAAAATGAAAATTTGTCTGACGACAGCAAGAATAAGAATGTCATGCGTCTGAATGAATCAATATATTTTGCAAGTCGAATAAAAAATGATGAAATAAAAAATGAGGTATTGATAAAAATATGCGAACAATGGCCAAAAATCGAAAGTAAATACAATGGCTTACGGTGTAATATAAATCTATTTAACCGTCTCTATTCGTTTGCTTCTTCAGATGATACAAAAGCAGACCTTATCATAGCTATAACGAATCATACTACGCTTGATAAAGAATTCCGTAAGCAAATCATTAAAGATAAGGTTCCAGCCGAACGCCTAAAAACAAAATTATTAAATTGTATAGAAAACGGAATATCATTTCAACCTGGCGACACCAAGTCCGGTGCTAATTAGCTTCCTCGTGCAACCTTAGCCTTTTGGTCTCTAAGTTTGTCAAAAAGGTATTCGGAATCCTGGTTTACACTTTTTGTATACGCTGTACACGCCGTTTCCTCATCTACACTTTCCTTGCCCAATAGCTAAAATACGTGGTTTCGGATACCCCTGCATTTTTATTGAATTTTAGGCTTGACTTTTTGCTTCAACTTTTATATACCGATACCCATAATTTATTTTTGTTCTTTTACATTCAAATCAGCTCTCTCAGTGTTTGCAAGCTCTTTTTAAAAAAAGATGTTCTCACCGTCTTTTTTAAAATGAAGAGGGAAGAAGGCTAGTCTTGCCCCTTCGGGCTTCAGGCTTCGCTTTAAAAGCTACGCCCGACAGGCCCCCCCTGATAGTCTTAAGCAAGGTTCTGAAATCTCAGTCTATAACGATCTTTGATTATCAAAATGGGTTAAAGAAGGGTGCTTTACCCCCTCCCCCCCCTCTTGAAAAAAAGAAATCTTCTACTTACCCCCCTCC
>JACCDN010377081.1_pt1 | contig 15291 bp, 11 predicted proteins | sample 7441691 | NCBI WGS metagenome assembly JACCDN01 (sample SAMN15323439, study PRJNA562643) | freshwater metagenome | isolation source: river surface water | place: USA:Blue River Watershed | collected 2017-08-16
CGGCCTTGCGGTCGAAGCCCGCGCGGAACTGCGGCGCCGCGACGCGCGGCGGCGGCGTGTGCGCGGGCGGAACGTACGGCGGCGGGGGCGGGCGCGTCGAGTTGTGGAACACGATGGTGATGTTGGCGAGGCCGGCGGGCGACAGCCCCTGCTGCCGCAGCCCGCTCAGGAAGTTGTTGATCTCGGCGAGGATCGCCTGCGCGTCCGCGATGGTCTCGTCGACGCCGGTCTTCAGGCCGGCGTACGCCGTCTCGAGGCCCGCGAGCGTGACGTCCGTGAAGTACTCGATCCGGCCGATCAGCCAGTTGACGTCCGCGATGGCCTGCTTCAGCCACGGGATGCACTCGAGGATGACGTCCGGGATGTTCGACTTGCCGTGGAGGCCGCAGAAGCAGCCAACGACGGCGAGCGGGATGTTGCTCGGGACCTCGTCGCGGTCGTCGTACTCGGGGCAGATGCACGCCAGGATCGAGTACGGGTCGAAGAAGTACGTCGTGGGGTCGAGGATGTCGAGGCCGTCGATGTTGACGATGCACGCGATGAAGTCGATCTCGTGCGCGATCACGTAGAGGATGTACCGCACGTACGCGTTGATGTAGTCCACGTCGAAGCCGGTGTTGGGGTCGTAGAACTTGCCGAGGACGCGGACGAAGTCGATGAGGTACGTGGCGTAGATGCCGACGACGTCGCCGACGAACGGGAACACGCCGTCGGACACGGCGCACACGGCGTTCAGCAGGTCCGAGTCGATGCTGCGCTCGGCCGGCGCGGGCGCGTACATGGCGCGCACGCTGTCCCAGCCGCCGATCGTCGAGTTGCGCAGGATCGCCTCGCGCCGGTCCGCCTCGTCCCGCACCCGCGCGGCGCGGATGACCGAGCGCGCGGCCAGGACGCCGCGGTCGGCCCACTCGAACCACGACGGCAGGCCCTGGACGTCGATGTCGTTCAGGACCGCCAGGATCGCCCGGAACGTGCCGAACACCGCGCGCGCCATGTCGTTGTGGAAGTCCGTCTTCGGGTCCCACGTGCACTGTAGCAAGCTGCGCAGGTCGTCGACGATCGGCTGGAGGACGGCGTTCGTGCGCGTCACGGCCTCGTCGAGCTGCGCGTACATCACCGGCGTCGAGTATGCCAGCGGCATTGCCAGCATTCCGCCGCCATACAAGATGCTGAGCGGGATGATCACGCTGAACAGCACGATGGCGATGCCGCCGACGGCCAGGAGCGTCTTCCACAGGAAGCGCAGCGCCGCGCCGACCGGCCCGAAGATGGCGCGGAAGCACCCGGCGGCCATTTCCCAGAGCCAACTAGCCGCACGTCTTTATTGCCCCTTAGCCGCCGATGTGCAGGTCGCGCGCCGCCGCGCGCACATCGGCGGGCCGCGTGTGCCAGAGGACGAAGAGCGCGGCGTCGAACGTGTCGGAGCGCCCGCGCGCGTGCTGCGCCACCTCCAGCGGCCACCAGTCCGCGACCAGCGCGCGGACGATGTCCGCGCCGTGCTTCTTGTTCGCGCGGTGCCCGCCGAAGCCGGGGCACGCGCCGTGCATCTGCCGCGGGACGTGCTGCACGCACGGGATGCCGCGCGCGGCCGCGGCGCCGTGCACGAGCCCCTCGACGAAGGCGCACGGGCCGAAGCGCATGTTCTGCGCCTCGACGACGACGAGGTCCGGCGCGGCGAGCCGGATGTACGCGTCGACGACCCGCGCCCACTGCGCGCGCGGCGCGGCGGCGAGATCGACGCTCGCGGCGAACACCACGGCGCCCGCGTCGAGCGCCGCCGCCGCGAAGACGCGCACGCCGGGGTCGACGCCGAGCACGCGCGCCATCCAACGGATCCGGAAACGGGGTCTGCGCCTGTATTACATGGCCGCGCGCGCCAGGTCGTCCAGCAGGCTGTTCAACGCTAAAACCGCGTGGACGCGCTTCTGCCCGTCCCACGCGTCCTCGTCGCGCGCGCGCTTGCCGCCGTAGGCGACGCATACCGTGGTCGCGTCCGCGTCGCACTGCTTCACGAGCTGCTCGATGCAGTCGATGAACAGGTCGTCGTCGCCCGCGGGGACGCGGTACACGTCCACCGGGATGTCCGGGAAGAAGCCGTCCGCGGACGCCGGGGCGAGCGCGTCGTCGCCGAGCAGCGAGTCGGGCTCCTCGCCGGCGTACCAGCCGTCGGCGTCCCCGCCCTCCGTGTCCGCGGGCTCTTCTTCCGCGTCCGACGCGTAGGAACTCGGGCTGGCGCAGCCCTCGTCCTCGGACGCGGGGTCGGCCTCCGGGCTCATCTCGCGGCTCGGGGTGGCCCCGCCTTCCTCCGCGAGGGCGGGCGGCGCGTAGGCGTCCCACGCGATGGACTGGACGATGGCGTCGTAGTCCTCGTCCGGGGCCGCGGTCGCGGCGGGCTCGACCGGCGCGCGCGCGGGCGGGAAGAGGAACGCGCGCAGCGCGTCCATGATTTTTTCCTCGTTGAACTCGCGCTTTCCGATCCACTTGCTCACCGCGCTCCGGGCCGAGCGCTTGCGGATGGACTCGGGGCGGACCAGCGACGCGAGCACGTCGGGCGCGTCTGTGCAGTCCCGGCTGTTGTTCAGCGTGCGCACGTCGTCGTCGGTGGTCAGGAGGATGGATATCCCGTTGCCCGGGGGGAGCACGATCTTTAGGCCGGCCATGTAAACCGGGACCATCTTCCGCGCGTACTCCGCGACCGCCGGCGCAAGTTCCGCGTTCTCGCCGAGGATGACGTGCAGCCCGCGGTTGACATGGGTCCTCGCGATTTTGACCGCGGGGACTAAGTGCGTCGTTGTGCCAACCGGAAACACAAAGAGGCCGACGGCGAAGTCGCTGGCGGAGTCGTAGTAAACGTGCGGGACGCTCGCGACGGTGAACACCGGCACGAGTTCGCGCTGGTCCTGCCGCGGCGCGACCGCCATCATCGACACCGAGTAGTACGGGAGGACACACACCGAGGCGGAGTTGGCGTAACCCGTCTGCACAAAGGTCCTTCGGTGGCTCATTTCGAAATAAAAACTAAAATTAAAATCAGCACCACAACGAAATGAAAATGAAAAACAAAAATGCAAAAGTGCAAACCAAATTTTTTGAAAACCCGATTTTCCAATTTCGCGAAAATGGAAATTCGGACCTACCCCAAATACGATTTGAATCCTAAATTGAAATTTGTATTTTGACATTTTCGTCTACTTGACATATGTTCCGCATTGGTCAACGCCGTCTACTTGCCCAACTCCGCGGTCGCGGACAGGCGGAGTTCGGCCCGGCGCAGGTCCCAGATCACGCCGCCCGGCACGTCCCACCCGTAGTACCAGTGCACGTGGCGGCGTTCGTGCATGTACGGCGCGACGATGAGGCCGGCATAGTCCGCGAAGATGCGGCCCCAGTGGAGGTAGAAGGGCGCCTCGTGGCCCGTGGCGCGCTGCAACTTTTCGCGCTGCTGTATGTAGTGGCTCAGGCTCGCCACCAGCCCGCCTTCCATGCACGTGTCCACCGGCGGGAGCGGGAGCAGGTTGTGCGGGTGCACGGGCTGCGTGGCGCCGCGCCGCAGCCGGCCGGTTTGGGCAGAGTAGTACCTGGACTTCGTCGGCGCGTACCCGTACTTCAGGCAGAACGAGTCGAACGCAGCGACGTCGCCGAGTACGCACACGCGCGGGCCGAAGGCCACCGCGTGCTTATATTTGTACGTGCGTTGCGCGCCCCCTGTTTCGTGCACCCACTCCGCCCATGTGTCCCCGGGCGCGACCCACAGCCCCTTCGGCTTGGCAAAGCGGTCCACCCAGAGGTTGCCGCCCTGCTCGTACTCCATGTCCGTGTCCAAGGCGCGATTTACGGAGAAGTGGTGCCACTCTGCCATTTTCGAAAAATAAATATCTATCCAACCGCGACAAATCCGTGAGCGTGCATGTCACGGAGTTTCAGGTAGCGGCACTCGCCCGGGAGGTAGACCTCGGCGCCGCGTTCGAGCTCGTCGCGCATGCAGCGGGCGAGGTCGTCCGTGGCGTACAAGTACCAGCGGTGCGACACGCGCGGGTCCTCGGCGAGCCGGAAGACCCACCGGCGCACGGTGTGGGCGAGGTCGAGGTACGCGAAGCGCGCCGGGATGGCGCGCGCGACGTAGCACGTCGTGTGGTCGGCGCTCGACGAGTTGCGCAGCGCCAGCTCGATCGCGCGCCCCACGATCCCGTGCTCCCACCAGCGCAGCAGCGGCCGTGCGCCGGCCGGCGCGACGCCGTCGAGGCGGAGCGAGATGTCGATCAGCGGCGCCGTGGTGGCGCGCCCGAAGTTGTCGATCAGCCGACCCGCGTTGCGCGGCGACGTGGGCGGCATCCGTGGGGAGGGCGCGCCGCGCGCATTTATTTTCCGTTGCTACGCCGGGCCGCCGGCCGCGAACTCCGCGGGCCCGGTCTGCGCCAAACATATCAAGTAGTATTCCGAAATGGAAGAACTGGCGGGGGAACTCACGGACGAAGCCGCGGAGCGTATGTTGTCGTGCTTCGACGCCCATCTGCAAACCGAGCGAGACCGCGCCGGCGGCGAAAGTGCGGACGGCATCTTATCGCGGTTCGACGCTTACTTGCAAACGGGGAAGGATGCGCTGCAAGCCAAGAAGAACCGGCGCGCCGTCGTCGTAGACGAACTCTGGCGCTGGGTGCGGGCAAACGCCGCCTTCCCTATACCGCCGGACGATAGACAGGTGGCCAGCGCGTCCTACTCCCTGGCACCATTTGTCGCCGCCATGTCCGGTAAGTACAATCTGGGAGAAACACCCGTCTGGTCGTACATTCGCGACACACTCTTGCGGGCGTGCTTGGAAATGACGGAGCCCGCCTGCGGCCGCGTATTTGACGTGAGTTTTAGCCTAGGTCCATTCGGACCAACCCACCACGCAGATCTTTTCACCGTCTTTGTACGCGAACGCCGGGAAAACGCGGCGGCCATTGAGCGCGGACAATAAATACGTCCGTGTGCATCTCCGTGGCGCAAACTGTCGACGCGCCGACGTCGCGTGTACATTTAAAAACAGATGGCAGGGCCGCGTACACATCTCCGCCAGAACGCCTCCGCCCGGTGGCCATCGGTAGAGTAACTGAAATTCTATTTGCCCGTTTTATTCTTGCACGTCCGCGTGGGGTCGCGCGTACTTCGCCGCCGCGTCGGCGCACGTGTCGGCGTCCACGTCGGACCGGGCGCGCTTGGCGGCCTGCGTGGCCGCGATCGCACCGGCCTGCGTTCCGATGTTCATGTAGGACCACGTGATCTCCTCGCCCGGCTCGATGTCGCGCTTCGCGACCAGTACAAGCACGTCCGCGCCGGTCTTGGGGTCGAACACCATGCGCGACCCGGCGTTGTTGCGGTCCGGCGTGAGGTACGCGCCGGCCGTGTAGTTGGCGTCGTTGGAAATCGACGCCATGCCGTCGCCGGGGCGCAGCGTGTCCGGCCGGCGCCCGTCGATGTACCTATGCCCGGTCGCGACCGTGAGGACATGGAAGTGGTCATCGCGCTTGCGCAGCAGTTCGGCGGCGCCTTTGCTAATCTCGCGGCCAGAGAAATGCGTTATGCGCGAGTGCCGTTTGATTAAAACGTGGTCACAAGTCCGCACCCGCGCCCCTCGATCGCGCGCACCTCGAGTTTTCCGTCGCCGAACACCGCCCCGAATTTAGACATGCCGTGGAGAATATCCGTTTGCAATTTTCAAAAAGTTGAATTTTTTGTGCACCGAAAATGCGATTTGTGTTTACAATTGATACCAAAGTTATCATTGATTTGGTATAATACCAATTGTATTACTTATTTTGCAACCTAGTTCACGTGGCTAGTCGGCGGCCACGCCATCGGCCGGGTCGCTCAATATAAGAGCGCGCGGGGAAGAGGACCCACGCGTATCTTCTCGCCGTCTTTGTAAAAGAACGCCGGGAAACGCGGCGACCGTTGAGTGCGGACAATAAATACGCCCGCGCGCATCTTCGTGGCGAGGCGTGCTCTATTCACCACGGACGCTACGCCGTGCGATTCAAACGCGAGTAAACAGATTTATTGCACAGCCGAACCATGTAAAATTTTTAATTTCCACGGAACCCCGCGGCCAACTCCGTGGGAGTTAGAGCCGCCGCTGCGTCGCCAGGAACTGCCGCATGTCCCGCACCCACGGCAGCGGCTCGCCGCGGCACCACGGGCAGAGCCCGGTGGCGACGACGATGCGCCCGAGGCACGGATTGCATATCTTCTCGGGGTGCGTCGCCATGCACGGGAACGCCTCCACGGCCGCCATCGGCGGCCGCTCGTGGCAAATGTGGCACACATCTGAATTTTCGGGACGGTCGGCGGCGTCGGGGGGCGCGGGGTCGGCGTTGCTTTCGTCCGGCGGATCTTCGGCAAAACCGCGCGTGCGCGAGGCGGGCGCGGTGTAATGGGCGGCCAGGCAGTCGCCGAGGACCCCGGCGTCCCGCAGCACGGGGTCGATGTCGTCGAGGCTGACGTGCCGGTGCTGCGGTGCTGCGAGCTGCCGGGCATCCGCGGCGCCGGCCCGACGCGCGAGGCCGCGTGGCTGGCCTACCACCGCGCCACGGTCGTGGACCTGCGGCCGGATCATGTGCACACCCCGCTGCGCGCGCGCAACTCGCCGATTGCGCTGCGCATCGCCGACCGCGCCGACGGCATCCGCGGCGCCGGCTACGTCCTCGTCGGCAACGTCGTCGGCACCGTGAACACGCAGGATCTGCTCGACTTCCTGACGTGGGTCCCCGACGGCACGCGCACGGGGTACGACCTCGCGTACATCGGCGTCCCGCCCGTGACGCTGTGGGCGTACCTCACGCCGGTGTCCGTCGCCCCGACCGCGCACTTCCGCAAGTTGGCGGCGGCGCTCGAGCACCAGTCGCGCCGCGGCGGCCTGCTGATGTCGCAGGAGCTGAGCAACCCCGCGTACCCCGGCAAGCGCGAGTACTTTGTCGTGCACCCCGCCAACATCCTCGGCTGGGTCGCGCAGCACCCGTACTGCTGCGGCGTGCTGCGCGACGGCGGCCCGTGCTCGTTCTTCGCGGACCTCGACGGCGGGCTGGCCGAGGCGCCGCTCTTCCGCGACGCCGCGTTCGGCATCGCGGAGGCGTGGAAGGTCGTGGACGAGGTTGTGGCCGTGCTCGCCGAGTGGGGCGTGACCGTCGGCCGCGGCGACTTCCGCTTCGACCGCACGCCGCGCGCCAACAAGTTCTCGATCCACGTCCTGTCGGACGGCTTCTACTTCGAGACCGAGTGGCTCGCGCGCCAGGTCGGCCGGTACGTCTACAGCCGGCTGTACGCGCGCGCCGACGTGTACCACTTCGTGTTCACGGACTCGGCCGGCGACGCCGAGACGCGCATCGCGTACGACCCGGCCGTGAACATCCGCCACGGGAACTTCCGCATCGGCGGCAAGCGCACCGCGGGCGCGGAGCGCGGCCTGATCCCGACGCCGATCCCGCGCGGCAACGGGCGCGACCACCCGGACCCCGCCGCGCAGCAGCTGCGCGGCATGCCGCAGTACGTGGTCGGCGACCGCTGCATCGGGTACGCCGACTTCAACGAGGTCGGCAAGACGTGGCTCGAGTGCCTGCGCGAGGTCCGCGCGGCCGGCGCCCCGGTCGTCGCGCACCGCTACTCGGAGGTCGCGGGCGACGTGCCCGCGTGGTTCCACGAGGACCGCGTCGCCGACGCGATCGACGCCATGGGGTTCACGCACATCGCGCACGGCTTCCACAACCGCGCTTCGGTGCGCGTCAACATCACCGGTGTGCGCGCGGGGCGCGAGGAGAGCGTGCGCTGCCCGTGCTGCCACCGGCGGCACCGTAACGGGTACGGGTCGGTGTTCGCGATTCTCGAGCGCGGCAGGAGCAACTGGCGGTGCTTCAAGAACGTGCGCACCCGGGCGCGCCTGTGCAAACATAATGTACAGCCCTGATTGCGCGCGGCATACCACGCGACGTGCGCAATGGACGGGGAGGCGCAGGACGCGCCCGGCCCCCGTTTCATCCCGCTCTGCGAGGGCGAGCCCGACGGGATCATGTTCGCGATCAACCTCGTGCGGCAGCACACGGCGGATGCGAACTTGCACAAAGCCACGTTCGGGGCCGCGGAGGCGAGTGTTTTTTTCTACGATGTTTGCGTTTCCCTCTCCGTAAAAACCACGACCGAACTCCCGCGGGGGTGGCTCAGCCTGGGCCCGCGGCGCTTCAAGGTCGTCCACATGGACGTCGTGTGGTGCGCGGGGGTGTTGGAGCAGGTGACCCGGCAGATCGCCACCCCCGAGCGCACATACACCCAGTTGCAGATCTGCCGCCTCTCCGCCGACGCGTACTCGGTCGTGCACGCGGGCTACGCGGCCGCGACGTGCGCGCGCGCCGACCTCGAGACCATGCTGGGCGTGAAGATGTCCGCGCCGTGGCCGCATCTCCCGAACCCGGATGCGCACGCGCCCCCCGCGCTTGCGTGGGACGACATCGCCCAGCCCATCCAGCAACTGCGCGCGGCAATGCGCGGGTGCCCGAGCCCGGGCGACATCGACCCCGCGAGCGGCTGGCGCGTAACCCGCGTGGACGACGAGACGTTCGAGTGCGTGCGCGACGCCGCGGTCCGCGATATCGTGATCGTGGTCGCGGGCGGCATGCCCGCGGGCGTCGCGCTCGTGTCGGTCTACGTGCGCGCCAGCGGCGCGGCGGTTGGCATCGGCCGCAGTTTCACCGACCACGTCGCCGGGCGCTGGGTGGTCAACGCGCGCCGCGGCCGCGTCGTGCAGAGGACCAACCCGTTTGCGGACGTCGACGGCCACGACGTCCGCTGGATCGTGCCGCCGATGTCCCCGGCGCCGGCATCGCGCGCGCTGGTCACGTTCGCGCCCCGCGGCGCGGCGAATGGAGACGTGGACATCGACTACGCACGTGTATTCCACCACCTCGCGTACGGCTGCCCTAGCCGCAGGCCGGCGGTGCAGAAGCGCGCGGCGAGCGCCATGGCGCCGACCCACGTCCAGAACAGCACGGCGATCGCGCCGGTGGCCCACAGCGTCATCCCGACGCGGGCGACCGCGACGATGCCGAACGCGCCCGCGCCCCACGACGGCGCCGCGCTGAGGAGGCACGAAAACCCGCTCGCGGGCGGGTCGATCCAGCCGAGCTCGCCGTTGCCCCACACGAGCAGCCGCTGCGCCGCCAGCGCGGCCACCGCGTACGACACCGTGGCCGCGGCGGTCGACCCGACGATCGGGAGGAACGACACGCCGAGCACCGCGAGGATCCAGTACGGCACCCGGTCGTGCGCCATCTGCCGCAGCAGGTCGCGCGCTGCGGCCCACGTGTTGCGCAGGTTGTTCCAGATGTTCGTCCACGACAGCCGCCCGCCCGTCTGCTTCGGGATGATGCCGTCGTTGGTGTAGCCGTAGGGCGTGCAATCGAGCGGCTGGTTGTACACGACGGTCAGCGACGGCAGCCGGAACTCGGGGAGGTACAGCCAGCACTGGCACGCGCCCGCGACGCACGCCTTCGCGCGGCCGGCGCAGTCCGCGACCGTGTGCGTCGCGGTGCACGACGCGCCCTGCTGGCACGCCAGCGCGTCGACGATGCGCCGCAGCGGGTCCTCGCCGCGGACCGGCGGCGGCAGGCAGAAGGGCGTGATCAGGCCGGAGCACACCGGCACGTCCGCCGCGAGCTGCAACCCGTACACCGCGTCGAGCCGGAGCTGCTCCGCGAGGCCGGGCACGAACTGCGCGGCGTCGAAGTTCAGCAGCCCGCCTTGCAGGTACGCCCGCCCCGCGTAGTTCGCCATGTAGAGCGCCGTTTGCAGGCCGAACGCCTGGTCGAAGTGGCCCGTCGCGACCGCCGTCATCATGTGCAGCGCGTTGCCGGACACGAAGACGAGCGCGTACGAGAGGACGACGCCGCCGAGGACGACCAGCACGCCGGCCATCGCGGGCGGGTAGAGCGCGATGGCGGCGACGGTGACCACGAGCATCACGGCGGCGCCGCACAGCGTCTCGAAGCCGATGTACTCGGTCAGCTCGAACCGCGGCATGTCGCGGAACTGCTCGCGCTGCCAGAGGATCTCGCGCGTGCGGTTCACGCACTGGCGCGCCGGCGGCGCGAAGCGCGCGAAGGACACGTTCGCGGCGCGCATCTCGGCGGCGAGCTCGTGCGCCGGCTTGGGCCGCGGCGCGAGGAACGCGCCGTGCGCGACGCCGATGAACCGGCCCCACATGTCCGCCTCGGCCGCCGACATGTTGACGCCCGCGAGCGAGCGCGCCCACGCCCCGGGCAGCTCGGCGAAGAGCGCGGTGGTGACCACGCGCGACACGTTCCGCGTGTACGCGAGCGCGCCGGCGCGCGAGACCGGCTGGCCGCGGCCGACCGCGCGCGGGAAGTCGCCGAGCTCGAGCATGCCGCGGACGACCGCCATCTCGTCGACCGCGCGGAGCCGCACGGAGCCGAAGTACTCGCGGTACAGCGCCATGTTGCTGTTGCTGAACCCGAAGAAGTCCTCGACGTCGTCCCATATGTCGCCGATGTCGGTGCCGACCTGGCTGAACGCCGACGTCAGCTCCGAGACGAGGCCGCTGAGCGTCTCCGTGGCGACCGTGATGTACGTGCCGAGTTCGCTGATGCGCGTGACGGCGGCGAGCAGCCCGTTGTACCCCGCCATCGCGGCGTCGCGCAGGTCCTTGAACGGCTGCAAGCCGAACACGACGGAGAGGCCCTCCCAGATCGGGTCGCCGCCGCTGTAGGACGGGTTCAGGCACTCGGCGAACAGCTCGAGCGGGTCGGTCGGCACGTCGCCGACCGAGTCCCAGCGGCCGCGGCAGATGCAGAACCACGCGTTGTACCACGAGTCGAAGCAGTGCTCGCCGACCAGGTCGCCGAAGACCACGCGCAGCAGCTCGACCAGCAGCTCACCGAAGGACAGGCCCGAGATGTCCGAGATGAAGGAGATCACGCGGCCGATGATCTCGACGAACAGGTACACCGCGACCTTGACCAGCGCGACGAAGCGCGTCGCGAAGTGCACGGCCGTGCTCGTGAACTCGCAGTACAGCTCGGGCGTCAGCGGCACGCCGCGCGGCACCTCGTACCCAAGGTCGTCGGCGGTCACGATCAGCACGGCCTGCATCAGCGCGGCGACGCGCTCCCACGCCTCGCGCAGCGGGCTGGTGCAGTCCAGCAGGCTGTTCAGGTCGCCGGCGGCGCGGCTGTACATCTGCTGCATCTCCAGCGCGATCGACGCGCCGCTGCTCCAGAACACGTCCTGGTCCGCCTGGACCGGCAGCAGGACGAAGATGACGCCGGCGATCGTGATCGCGGGCATCCACGTGCGGCGCCACGTCCACAGCAGCACGAACGGCGCGGCCGCGAGCGCGCCGATGGCCGCGAGTGCGTTGATCAAGATCATTTGCCGACGCCGCCGCGCGGCACCGCATTCGCGGGCCAAATAGCGCTTTGGAAACGCCTGTGGCGAAGGCGCGGACACCAGGGATGAGTTCGTGGGCGCAGCAGCAGCGGGACAACAAGGAGCGGGCCGCGCGCCAGCTCCGGTCGCAGCTGTTGCAGACCGCCGGCGCGAGCCTCGCCGGCGGCCGCCGCGCGGAGGCGGCGCGGGCGCACGAGGCGAGTGCCGCCGTGCAAGCGGCGCTCGACGGCGTCTGGCGCGTGGGGGAAACGCCGGGCGAGAAGCAGCAGCTTGCCGGCGCATACGTGGCCAGCGGAGACGACGACCGCGCATCCAGTGCCTTGGGCGCGAGCCTCGCGGGCTCGTACGTCAATCCCGGCGCGTCGCGCGCGGCGGAGCCCGGACTTGCGCCGCCGCAGCGCCGGGCGGAAGTCGCCCGCGAATACGAGCCTGCCGCTGAGTTGCCCCGTCCCGTTCCGCGTGCCGCGGAGGAACAAGTTCCGCCCGGGCCGGGCGACGGCGACGAAATTATGATTTCCGACTCGTCGTCGGATTCGTCACTGTCGTCGGGAGAAGTCAGTCCACGCGCAGGCCGCGAGGCGCACGTCGCCCCGGCCGCGCCGCGCACGCCGGTGCGGCCGGTGGACACGGGGGCGGCGACGGTCCGTACGCCCGGCCGGATCGCGGCGGACGAGGGCGCCCCCCGGGGTTCGCCTGCCCGGTTCGCGGTGGGCGAGAGTACGCCGGGGAGTGCGCGGCGGATGCTGGTGGACCACGGGGTGTTCGCAGAGGCGAGCAAAGTCGGTGGCGTGACTATCATGCCGCCCGCCGCGCTGCAACTGGACACCGCCGAGCCCGCGCGCGTTCGGAAAACGCATAACATCTACATGGACACGCTCCGTAAGTGGAGAGAACGCAAGGACCCGGACGACGGCGACGACATGTTCTACGTGGCGCGTGCAATCCTGTGGGTACACGGCGTGGCCGGCCCCCTGGATAAGGAAGATGCGAAGGAAGCGGCGAAATTTGTATTCCCGGTCGAAGGAATCGCTCTCGCGACGATCGTCGACGCGTGCGAAAACCCAACGGAGCGCATGTGCATCGTTGTACTCGGCATGTGGCACCTTCTGAGGACGCGGATCGCGCCCCTGGATGCATCGTCGGATGGCGATGGCGATTTCAACCAGAAGTTCGACGATATGCGCCAAAAAATGGTATCGCGCCTCGAACAAGTGGGCGCGAGGGCGTCGCTGCTTTACCTCGGGGTCGTGGCCGTGCTCATGATCATGTTTCCCTGGAAACAGCAGCCCGACGACGCATGGAATGATGCCGCGACGGGGCTGGCGTGGACCCCCCCGGTCTTCAAGGGGATGCTGAAGTTGCTGGAACAGCCGCTCGCCGAAGGAGATGGGTTCACGGTCCTCCGAATTAACAAGTTAATCAAGGATGGGCTGCCAGTCGCTCTCAAACTGAAGTTGTCCGCAAGCGACGTTGCCGTGCTCATGCGCGGGAAACTGGGCGACGGATTCGTCAAAGTCGTCGATACTGCGCTCGAGCTTAATTTCATTCAAATTCCGCGTTTGATCGAAAAAGTGCGCGAAATCAACGGCTTAGTCAACATCAACTTGAGCGACTGGATCGAGAAAACAGGGAAGGCGGTGCTCAGTGGCATGCAAACAACATTGGACGGAATCCGCCGGGACCTCGGTGGATTCGGGGGCGATTTCGCCACACTCAGTGAGTTGCACTCGGGGGAACACCACCGTGTATTTTCGGCCACGAAGGCGAATTACAATCTCGTCGCGGAAGACGAAACGAAGAGGTCGCGGGAGATGATTGCAAAGGTACGTGGCTTTTTTGAACGGCTGTATAAATTCAAGCGCGATATGCAAAACTTGGTCCAGTCCACGGATACCACGGAAACAAAAAAGGAGCGCGTAAATACTCTGAAGGGCTATCTCTGGAATCCGATTGCCGCAACCGACGCAACTTTCAACGAGTTATCCAACCACATCGCCGGGTTCATCGGCGGAATTCTCGACCAGATTGAGCAACAGCCCGGCGCGCCTCTTTCGTTTACGAGTGTCATACGACAAATCGAAGGCAAAACGCCATATCTCGAATACCTGAAGCGCTGGGTCCGTGGCACCCCGAATTACACGGCCCCCGTGCCCTACGACACCGCCGAGGACGTTTTACGCGACGCGGCTCGCGTGTTCACGAGCACGGACCGGATGAAATATTCTAACGACATGCGAACCGACTGGCTCCTATTAAGTGCACTCGTTATACAGGCAGTTCCCACGCGCTGGAACGACCCGCTGTACACGACGCTGATGCTGACCGCGATGCTGGGCGGCAAGGTGGGCTGGGATACCGACACGAAAAAGAAGGCGGCGTCGCGGTTCGTTGACGAAACCGGCGCCCCGGTGCTGCCGGCCCCGCTGCTCGCGCTGACCATGTGGTTTGTGTACGGCTCCGCAGAAACCCCGGGCGCGGTCTACAACGCCGCGACGGATGTAGCCGGATCGGACTACGCGCCTCTCACGGAGCAAATCGCACGGGCGTTCATGATGATGACCGTTGACGACACAAAGATGGCCGATTGGGTACGCGAAAAACTGTTCAGATTTACCGCCGACTATCTACGCGGTATTACATACGGTGACATCACATCGTCGCTAAAACTCGCGGGCACTTTTCCCTTTGCGGATGCCTTTGTGTTGCTCCCCGAACTCGCCCCGAAAACGCCCCCCGAGACCGCCCCGGCGCCGCCCGGCGCGTTAGCTCGACGCGTACCCGGTGGCCGCGACACTCCGCCGCCGAAAACGCGGGCCGACGAGGGCCGAGATCTGCTGGGCCAGATGGCGAAGAAAAAAAAAACCGAGCCGGCCAAAAAAGCCCCCGGGGCCAAGGAGGCGGCGTCACCTACACAGATAGTGGAATCGTCCTCGATACCGGATAGGCCCCGCCGCGCGCCCGCGCGACTGACGACTTCTGGGCGCGTGCCCCGGCCCGCCGGGAGTAGCGCCGCGGGGGCGGCGAAGAACGAGGACTTCGACGGGGCGCTCAGGAATTACACGGGCAAGGGGCTCGACGATACGCGCGAGAAGTTTGTCGCGGCGGTGAACAAAATAGCCGACTCCAGCACCGTGTCCACGAAGTTCTGGACCGACGCCGCCGTGCGTAAAAACTTGGATTTTTTCAACCAATTCGACAACCGTCTCGAGACATTGCGCAATCTGCATCCGACATCGACGAGCCTCGTTTTGTACCTGCTATTTCCGATCATAGTCGGCGAATTCTCCGCCGACGAATTGGGCACAATACGACGCAAATTCTCCGACCACATTGCAAATGACAAAACCGAGGTCTTTCTGCGGCTGCTTGCGATGGCGCTGCGCACCGTACCCCAGACGAGCAAACAGATTCAAAGGATCAAATCCGACGCTATGAAAAAGGAACTCGCGGACGTAATTGCCGGCCAACTTGGCGCGGCTAGTACCGGCGTGATCGTCGAATACGCCAAACTCAAACCGGTTTTCAAAAAACAGAACTACACCTTTTTCTTCAACAAGGCCAAAGAAATTCCCAGCGTCAGCAGCGGCGGCCCGACCCTCGCCGACCTCCGCGACATTCTCTGCGCCGACCCCGCGCAATAAACATAACCCAGATTCCATTTCCAGATCCACGCGTCGACGGCGAGCGCCACCTCGCGGCCGGCCGCGTCCAGCGGCGCCGGCAGGTACGCGTGCTTCCAGAGCGCGCCGTAGAACGAGACCGCCGTGACCGCGACGACCGCGACCTCCAGCGCCCAGTGCGCGAGCGCATCCCGGGCGGCGGGGTCGGACAGCGCGCGCCGCGCGGCCGCGAGCAGCGCGC
>JACCDN010440043.1_pt1 | contig 15280 bp, 16 predicted proteins | sample 7441691 | NCBI WGS metagenome assembly JACCDN01 (sample SAMN15323439, study PRJNA562643) | freshwater metagenome | isolation source: river surface water | place: USA:Blue River Watershed | collected 2017-08-16
CCACTGGCCGCAGCCAACTGTGCAGCGCATGACAGCAAATCTGGCGCGAGTGCCAACATGCGCTCGCGCGTCAAACGGGCAGAAGGCCCCGCCACACTGATGGTGCCCATGGGCAACTGCCCAGCCAAACCAACGGGTGCGGCAATGGCATTCAAACCTGCGGTGTAGGTTTCTTCCGTCAGACTGAAACCTTGTTTTCGTGTGTCGTGCAAGACCTTGAGAAACGCCTTCAAACTCTTCGGCGCATTGGGACCAAAGTCTTGTGGCAAACCCAAACCTTGTTGCGACACCAAGGCCAACGCATCGTCGTCCTTCATGGTGGACAACCAAGCCAAACCAGAAGACGAACAGCTCAAGCGGGCAATGCTGCCCATGTCGGGGTCATAGCGCAAACCTTGGCGTGCGCCTTGTGCGCGTGCCACCCATGTGAGGCGGTCACCATCGACCACCGACAAACGCACCAGCTCTCCGGTTTGCTCTGCCAAACGATCCAACAACGGTTGCGCCACATCGATGACACCTGTTTTACTGAGGTAACTCAAGCCCAGTGACACGAGTTTGGTGGTCAACACATACTCGCCCATGTCTCGGGTTTGGCGCACATAGCCAAAGCGAACCAAGTCTGCCAACAAGCGGTGCGCAGCACTCTTAGGCATGTTGAGCTTGTCAGCCAACACAGCCAGCTCGACGCCCTGCCCTTGCTCGGACAAGAGCTCCAAAATGCCCAAAGTTCTCTCAAGTACGCCGCTCATAGTGGTGTGTAGAAATGGAAGTTGGAGCAGACTTTATCACGAAAAATGAATTTGGTTCAAAAGTTGAACGCAATTCCATTTTTGGATAAACTGCGCCACATTCATTCACTCAACGCTTCATTCCCATGCTTGACAACTTCAGCGGCGCCACACGTGTTCATCTCATTGTTGGCGATCCCATCGCCCAAGTGAAGTCCCCTTTTGGTGTGACCCAAGCTTTTGAATCACACGGCCGCGACGCCATTTGTGTCCCCGCTCATGTAGCGCCCGCCGACTTGACCGACTGGTGGGCAGGAACTAAACGCGCCAAGAATATTGATGGCCTCATCGTCACGGTGCCGCACAAATTTGCATGCACTGCGTTTTGCGACACCTTGTCAGAACGCGCCGAATTTTTAGGCACGGTCAACACCGTGCGTCGCAATGCAAAAGGCCAATGGCATGGCGACATGTTTGACGGCTTGGGTTATGTGCGCGCGATGGAGAAAAACGGGTGCGTACTTAAAAACAAACGCGCACTGTTGGTGGGTGCAGGTGGCGCTGGCTCTGCCATTGCACACAGCTTGGTGTTGGCTGGCGTGAGCGAATTGGCCATTTACGACCCCGACGACCAACGTCGCCAATCGCTGATCGAGCGCCTCAACAGCTTGAAGCTTGGCAAAGTCACCCAAGGTAGTCCAGACCCTAGCGGCTTTGATGTGGCCGTCAATGCCACCCCCATCGGCATGAAAGAAGCCGATCCCACACCCATCGACACCAGCAAGATTCACAGCGACATGTTTGTGGGCTGCGTCATCACTGCTCCCGCCATCACGCCACTGATTGCCGCTGCTCGCGCCAAGGGCTGCAAGACCGTGACAGGTGCCGACATGTTTGCGCAAGTGCGCGAGCTGATGGTCAATTTCTTGTTGGAGGTGTGAGCCATGAGCGATAGCTTGCACCCCCTCCATCAGCGCATCAACACCGACCTCTCACAACTGCAAGACCACGACACCGTGGACTTGGTGGTGATCGGCTCCGGTGGTGCAGGATTCTCTGCCGCACTCAATGCAGCGATTGACGGCGCACGTGTGCTACTGGTCGAGCGCATGGCACACGTGGGCGGTACCACCGCCTTGTCTGCAGCCACCACATGGGTGCCGGGCACCAAACGCGGCTTAGAGGTCAACCCAGACGACACGCCTGAGCGTGTGGCCACGTTTTTGAACCTCGCTGTGGGGGAGCGTTCAGACGCCAAGCTGCGTCAAGCCTTCATCGACAACGGCCCACACGCCATTGCGAAACTAGAAGCCAACAGCGCATTGCAATTTCAAGTGCGCATGTTGCACCCCGACTATCTGTCGGAGCTTGAAGGCTCGGTCTTGCGCGGACGCGCGATTGAGCCACAACCCTTTGATGGCAAATTGCTCGGCCCCAACCTGACGCTGGTGCGCAACCCCATCCCCGAGTTCACCGTGCTTGGCGGCATGATGGTGGACCGTGATGACATCTTCCATTTGCTGCGCTTGACCGAGACATGGAAATCGTTCAGCTACAGCGTGCGCATCATCGTGCGCCACTTCCTCGACAAACTTTTGCACCCGCGCAGCACGCGCTTGGTCATGGGCAACGCCATGATTGCACGCATGCTCTACAGCTACATCCAGCGCAAGGGATTGTTGGTGACGAATACTGAGGCCACTCAACTGATTCAAAACGGCAACAGCATTCAAGGCGTGATGTTGCAACAAACCTTGCCAGATGGCAGCGTGGTCAAACGCACCTTGCTCAGCAAAGGCGGTGTGGTCATGGCCAGCGGCGGGTTCAACCGTCACGCCACCCGTCGCGCAGACTTGTTACCCGGCGCAAAAGAAGCATGGTGCCCCGCAGGCCCCGGACACACCGGCAAAGCGCAGGATTTGGCACTGCAAGCCGGTGGCCAACTTGGCAGTGGTGGTTTGAGCCATGCATTTTGGGCACCTGTATCGACACGCCAACGCGCCGATGGCAGCACCGCCGTGTTCCCACACTTTGTGATGGACCGCGGCAAGCCCGGCATGATCACCGTGGACAGCCAAGGCCAACGCTACTTGAACGAATCCACCTCGTACCACTTGTTTGGCATCGCCATGCAAGCCCACCACGCCACCACGCCCAGCGTCCCATCGTGGTTGGTGTGTGATGCAGGCGCCTTGAAGCGCTACGGCATCGGCATGATTCGCCCTGGAAATGACGCTCAGGGCAAAGGCCTCGAACCCTTCTTGGCCGATGGCTATTTGAAGCGAGGCCACACCTTGGCTGATTTGGCACAACAGCTGAACGTGCCGACAGACAAACTCAAGGCCACGGTCGAGCGTTTCAATGCATTTGCCGACAAAGGTGTAGATGAAGACTTCCAACGCGGCACCACCGACTACCAACGCGCCAACGGCGACGCCACATGGCACGGGCCTAACTCCTGCTTGGGTGCCTTGCGCGAAGGCCCGTTCTATGCCATTGCGCTCTACCCCGGTGACATTGGTGCAGCCACAGGCTTGGTCACCGATGGCGATGCCCGCGTGCTCAACGCACAAGGCGACGCAATTGAAGGCTTGTACGCCGCGGGCAATGACATGCACTCCATCATGGGTGGCATTTACCCAGCGCCTGGGATCACCATTGGGCCTGGTGTGACGTTTGGTTACTTGGCGGCTAAGCATGCCGTGGCACGTGCGCGTGCGGCATGAGCCACATAACCGTCATTCATCAAAGGTTGGAACGAATCTCTAAAATGCATAGATGCATCGTTTTCTCAACGCACTGGGGTTTCAATTAGGTTGGTGGGCCTGTGTGACTGGCGTGGGCGTTGGGCTAGAAGTCCCAGCACTCGTGTTTTGCCTTGCGCTCACAACCTCACTGGTTTACTTCTCACCTCACCCCTTGCGCGAGATCAAGCTCGCAGCCGTGGCTTGCTTACTGGGCGTGGTGCTTGACACTGGTCTGCAATATTTTTCAATCATCTCGTTTTATGGCTGGTCATTGGGCCCATTGAGCCCATTTTGGTTGTGGCTGCTTTGGATCATGTTTGCCTTGACCTTGAACTCGTCGCTGTCATTTCTTCAACGATTGCCATTGAGCGTGTCTGCCGCTGCTGGCTTTTTGTTTGGCCCCCTCACCTACTATGCGGGCGCCAAGCTGGGTGCTGCATCGTTCGACAACACCCTCAGCCACTTGGCAGTTCTGGCCATGACTTGGATGGTCGCTTTGCCTGGCTTGGTGTGGTTAGCCAAACGTCTTGCTCACAAACCGTCATCACCAAGTATTTAAATGATGCACATCCAAAAGATCACGCTGGGCTTGATTTGGCTCTTGGCTTTTACGTTGGCCCATGCCAGCGACTTGTCCAACAAATTGCAATCGCCCGATCACGTGCTGCTGATGCGCCACACCCTCGCCCCGGGCGTGGGCGACCCAGCCAATTACACGCTGGCCGATTGCAAAACGCAGCGCAACCTTCAGCACTGAGGGGCGCCAACAAGCGGTAGTGGTGGGTGAGTGGCTTCGCCATCAGGGCGTTAGCAACGCCGATGTGTCGATGCCCAAGACAAGATGCTGTCTTACCAAGTCATTCCTCACCCCAACGCGGCGCGCTGAAGCGACGGCCCTCACCTACCAAGCAATCGGCTCACCTTTGTAGTCCACATAATGTGCACCCGATTTTGGGGTGAGCCTTTTCAAGGCAGCCAGCATGCCGTCCACCGACTCGGCGGGCTCCAACAAATGCGGCACCGAGTTGGCAAACGCTTGCGACAAATTGGACCTGACCGTTCCGGGCTGTAAAGCCACCACACGCAGTTCTGCGTTTTTGCGCTGCAGCTCGATCGCTGCGGTTTGCAGCAACATGTTCAAGGCTGCTTTGGCGGCGCGATAGCCATACCAGCCGCCCTTGGTGTTGTCCGAAATACTGCCCACACGGGCAGAGAGCTTGGCATACAACGAAGGGCCAGACGCCAACAAGGGCGCAAAGTGGCGCAGCACCAACGCAGGCGCGACCGCGTTGATGTGGAAATTTTTCATCAAGGTGTCTTCGCGCAAACTCGCCAATGATTTTTCAGGGCCTACGCCGTCGATGGTCAACGCCCCCGTGGCGTCAATGATGATGTGATACGGACCAGAGGCACGACACACTTCAGCTTGCTGCTGCACGGACGACTCATCCAAAACATCAAAACCAGACGTCTGCGAGCGAGACAACTGCGTCACAAGCGAACACCTTGGGTCAGCTTGAAATGCCGCCACAAACGCGCCACCAATGGCACCGCTCGCACCGATGACCAGCGCTTTGTAGTCGGTATCAAAAAGCGAGGGGGGTGATGGACTGTTTGTCATGACTGATTTCTGTGTCTGTAGGTGTGAAGCGTTTTAAAAAATACCCACAGCGTTTGATGTTGCGAATGGGAAGAATATCGTTGCTGATTTTCTTGCGAAGCCGATGGATGTACACCTCAATCGCCGAGCTGTTGAGGTCAATGTTGTCTGGGTCGATTTCTTGCACAAACTCTTCTTTGGAGATGATTTGCCCGACACGCCTGAGCAACACATCCATCACCTGCGCCTCACGTGCAGTTAAGTCAACTGCAGCGCCATGCACATGCAACTGTTTCAGACCATGGTCGAAACTCACATGGCCATACTGCGTGACCGACGACACATGGCCTTGGCGCCTGCGCATCAAGGCTCGCACCACCGCACCAAAATGCTGCTCGTCAAACGGCTCCACCAAAAACCGATCCACGCCTGCGTCTAGCAAGTGCACCGCATCATCGGCTTGTTGATTCGTCACGATGGCGATGCTGGGTGTGGCTTCGCGGAGTTGCACGATACGCTCAAAGTTGGTGCGCTGTTGGCGGTCTAGGTGTGTGGGGTGCAACACAATCAAATCACGCGGCCTGTCCATCACGGCTCGGCTCATGCTTGGCTGCCAAGCTACGCGCTCAACCTTGGCACTGGCAAACGACAAGGCACGGCGCACCTTCTCTGCAATGTGCTCGTCCGCCGTGAACAAGGCCACATCAAGCATGTTGAATGCCTCCTTGCACACGTTGACGCGCAATGGCTGACACACCTTGTTGGTTGAGCATCCATTGCACTGGCTCAGCCGACAGTTGCACGGCCAAGCGTGTGGCCTGCGTTTGCAATACACATGCAGGAGACTGGCCCATCAGCGCCAGCAGCCAAGGCGGCATGACATCGAAAGCGCATTTCAAAACCAAGGCCATCCACGGCTTGTCCAACACGTCCACGGGGTAGGCCTGGATGATTTGCAAAATTTCTTGGGCACGCGCATCAAAGCTCAACACCTTGGCAAAGCCCTGCAACTCGGCTTGCGTGGCTGCATACGTCAAAGGCAAATCCACTGCACCTAGCAAGTGCCCCACGCGGGCCATCTCTGCGATGTATTGGTCACAGGCTTGTGGCGACAGCTGCTGTTTGGCCAAGTGTTGGTACGCCGCTAAAAAAGAGGTGACCTCGACCAAGTGCACCCAACGGATCAGCTCGGGCTCATTGGCCACATAAGGCTGGCCTTGTAGGTCTGTACCTCGGATGTTGGCGTGGATGGTGTTGACACGGCGAATGGCATTGAGTGCCATGGCTTCGCTGCCGTAGGTGGTGGCGGCCACAAAGTAGGCTGTGCGACCCAAGCGCTCTTTGAGCTTGCTACGAAAGTCCGAGTGTTCCCACACCACAGCCAGGGCACGCGGGTGCAATGACTGCACGATGAGTGACGACAAACCTCCCACCATCATGGCAGTGAAGTTGGCGTGCACCAGCCACGCGACAGAATCTGGGCCAAACAAACCAGCATCGCCTTTAGGCTTGGCGAAGTCATCCAGCGATGCCGTCGAACCCGTGATGGCACGTACACGTTCACCGATGGCGTTGAGCGCCAAGGTTTTGAGTGCGTGGGCGATTGACATGGTTCTGCTTGTGCCCAGGCTCAAGCTTTACGGGCGACGGAAACGTTGGATGAAACCACATCAGATGTTGTCTCTTGCGCAGGCGAGGCATGAGCTGCATTGGGATTCACGGCAGGCGAAGCATGCAACTTTGGAAAGCACATCTTTTCGCCATCCCACTGCTGGCCGCACCAGCACACGCCATCGGCGCTGATGATGCAAGTTCCTGTGCCGCAGCACCTTGGGTCTTCACTCATACACATCCTTCATGGGTTAACAGTTGGCTCGGCGGTGGTCAGCAATGACATGGTCGTCAAACTTCATGTCAGGGCTTCGCAGCGCACGGTGCTTGGTGGTGCGGCCCTTCATGCGCATGCGCCACAACCGAAATGAGCTGGGGTTGAGCTCGGCGCGCATCAAACGAATCACCTCGGGTTCCGTCAGGCCCACACGCTCATGGATGGTCTCAAACGTGGTGCGGTCTTCCCACGCCATTTGAATGACCGCAGACACATCACCTAGGCTGAGACTGGCGAGGCGTTGGCTAGAACTGCGAGGCATGGCGTGCTGCCTCAAGCCATCATGGCGGACAACTGAAACACCGAGTTGGGGGCCTTGGGCATGAGTGGCGCAGCCATGGGTTTGAACTTGAATCGGCCCATGGTTTGCACAAATGACCGCGCTTCTTCGTCACGCGACTCATCCACAAAATCAGCCAAGGTGAAATTGCTGAGCGTGGCTTTGACGATCTGCTCCAAACCCAACTCAAAGCTGGCTGGTGGCGTTTTGTCTTCGAACAACTCCGCTGGTAACGATGCATCCACTGGGCGTGCCGTATCAAAGGTGCGTTCAAACACAGAAGCGATGTCCCAAATGGAAATGAGCGAGGTGTCACCCAGAATCATGTAGCCGCCGCCCGGGCCTTTCATGGCGCTCACGATGTTGTGTGCTTTGAGCGGCTTGAGAATGTTCTCAAGGTAGGAGATGGACAAATCGAGTCTGGGTGACAGCTCGGTGGTGGTGACGTAGCCTGCGTGGCGTTGGCCTGCCAAAAACACACAGACCTCGATGGCGTTGATGGTTTTCTTTGAGATCATGGTTCAAACTCCTGTTGCGTAGAATTTTCATTCATCAACCTACGCAATAGTTAATTTAATTAACAAAACCCTATATTTCGACAGATAATCTACGCAACCTCTACTCAAAAGCTTGATTTTGACTACCAGAACAACCTCCTCAGCCGCTCTGTACCGCATTGGCGCGGTTTCTAAAACAACGGGCATCCCCGTGTCGACCTTGCGCATTTGGGAAACCCGCTACGGCGCGTTCTCCCCCGTCAAGACCGAGGGCAAACAGCGTCTATTTGCCGAGCACGACGTGTCCAAGGCTTTGCTGCTCAAACAGTTGTCGCAAAACGGCCATGGCATCAGCACCATTGCCAACCTCGACCTCGATCAACTGCGCCGCATGAGCAACCTGCCCCACAACACACCACAAAGCTTGGCAGCACGGGGCCAACCCGTGTCGCTAGCGGTGGTGGGCCTGAGCATGGCCAACCGCATTGAGTCCAAAAAATTCGCTGCTTGTTTAAAACAAAACCAAATCAAGGTAACTGACGTTTTGGTGGACTTGGCCACTGCAGCCAATGCAGAACTAGCTCAACAACCCCAAGTGTTGCTGGTCAAGGTCAACACATTGCAAACCACAGTGCACGCCGACATTTCGGCTCTCATTGCCAAGCACCAATTTGCGCAAACCATCGTGGTGTACAACTTTGCACCCGAAGCTGTAGTGCAAGCCATGAAGTTTTCAGGCCTCATCGTGCGGCGCGAGCCCATCTCCGACATCGAGCTGGCAGAGTTGCTGCAGTCAGTCTTGTTTGTCGACCCTGCTCGTGCGCAAGAGTTTGGCACCTCGGGCTCTGTCATTGCCGCACGCAAATATTCAGACGCTACCCTTAGCCGCGTGGCCGGTATTTCAACGAACGTGCTGTGCGAATGCCCACGCCATGTGGCCGAGCTGATTGCGCAACTTGCGAGCTTTGAGCAATACAGCCAAGAGTGTTTGAACCGCAATGCCGAGGACGCGCACTTGCACGCGTACCTGCGTTCCATCTCGGGCTCGGCACGCTCGCTGTTTGAAAACGCCTTAGAGAAAATTGCAGCGCATGAGGGGATTGATCTGCGCGAAGGCGCAGTTTCACACTAGCGTGAAGCTTTAGTGGTAACGGCCCGATGCTCACAGCTGTTTCCATTTTCTGCGAAGCCTTTTTCAAAGCAGCCCCAAGTCTTGCACCGCGTGAACCCACAGCCACGACTGCCCCATCGGCACACGACGTCCACGGCCATCTTTGTTTTGCAGGATGCAGGTCAAGTTCATCATTTGCGTAGAATTTTTATCAAATAATCTACTCAATATTTAAATAAATCTTTTTAAATTAAAATATAAGCAGATAATCTACGCAACTTCTACTCAACTCAAACTTCTATGACCACCGAAGCTCGCAATGTCTTGGGCACGGCACTCGTGCCCTGCTCTTACGACCCGCTCACCGGCTACTACCGCGACGGCTGTTGCAACACCGACGCGCACGATCAAGGCAGCCATGTGGTGTGCGCCAAAGTCACGCAAGCATTTTTAGGCTTCTCGCTACAGCGAGGTAACGACCTCATCACACCAAGGCCCGACTACCGCTTTGCGGGTTTGAAAGCGGGCGACCGTTGGTGCTTGTGCGCCATGCGCTGGAAAGAAGCATTGGATGCAGGCGTTGCCCCGCCTGTTGTGCTGGAATGCACGCACGCCAAAGCCCTTGACGCGGTGACATTGCACAAACTTCAGCCTACAGACGTACAGACGGCGATGACCACCCTCTCGGGGTGGACGCTAGACACGCAGCACCAACCGCCTTGCTTATTTAAAAGCTGGAAGCTACCTAGCTTTGACGCGGCGGTTGCGCAGTTCAACCAAATTGCTCACTTGGCTCAAGCGCAAGACCACCATCCTGAAGTGCTGTCGAGCTATACACAACTGCAGGTGCGTCTTTGGACGCACGATGTGGGAGGTTTGACAGACAAAGATTTCAAATTTGCCCGCAGCATTGACGACATCACATCAAGCCAACTGACGCCCCCATGAAGTACCTCAAAAAACTCGACGGCTTTCAGCGCTCGCCAGCCGGTCTTGAGTGGCAAATTTGGAAAAAGCTGCACGTCATCTTGGCCGTGGGCACGGCTCTGCCACTACTGGCCAGTGCAGGTGCGTATGTGTTGGACGGGCTAGAGCCCGCCACGCAAAATGCCCGCGCAGTGGAGCAGTTTTTTTACGTGATGTTGGGTCTGGTCATGCTGCACTGGACGCTGGTGCTAACCCTCGCCATTGGCTGCGTGATTGTGATGTTGATGAAAGGCCCCGCCTACGTGGCTGACGCCTACCCAATAGAAGAACCCGCCCATGACGCAAAAACAAAGCTTCAAAGGTAACAAGCAAAGCCTGCCCAGCAAGCCCTGCAAAACCTGCGGGCGTGACATGACGTGGCGCAAAGCATGGGCCAAGAACTGGGAGCAGGTGCTTTACTGCTCGGACGCTTGCCGCAAAAACAAAACGCCCACGACGCCATGAGCTACGAGCTGGTTTGGTTCAAGCGAGACCTGCGCTGGCAAGACCACGCGGCATTAGCCCAAGCTGCGCAGTGCGGCCATGTGCGCTGCATCTATGTCGTTGAGCCCGAGCTGTGGCTGCAACCCGATGCAGCCTTACAGCACTTTGAGTTTGTGCGCGAATCATTGCAAGCGCTGGATGCTGAATTGCATAAGCGAGGCGGCGGCATTGAAGTTCACATGGGCGAACTGCCTGATGTGTTGAATCGCATTTGGCAGGAAGCGCCCTTTCGACAACTGCATTCACACGAAGAAACCGGCAACGGATTTACCTATGCGCGTGATCTGCAAGTGGGTGCTTGGTGTCGATCTCACAACGTGGCCTGGCATGAATATCCACAGTTTGGTGTGGTGCGCAGACTGACAAACCGCAACCTGTGGCAGCCTGCTTGGGAGCGGCACATGGCTGAGCCTTTGCAGGATGTGGGCGAATTGCAGTTTTGGCAGCCCAACGCATTGAGCCGTTCTTGGGGCTCACCGTCGGACATGCAAGCGCCTTCGCACTTGCAACACAACCCGCCTATGCGCCAACGTGGCGGCCGCCCTCTGGCGCTGACCACCTTACACAGCTTTTTACATGCACGCAGCTTGGGCTATCGCGGCGGTATCTCATCGCCGCTGTCAGCACCCGATGCGTGTTCGCGCTTGTCTGCCTATTTGGCGTGGGGCTGCATCAGCATGCGCGAAGTGGTACAGCAAACGCGTGCACACATCGCCCAGTTGCCACCCAGCGCAAGCCGTCACCGTGCAGGACTGACGGGGTTCATCAGCCGTTTGTATTGGCACTGCCACTTCATCCAAAAGTTGGAAAGCGAACCCGCCATCGAGTGGCAAAACATGCACCGGGGCTACGACGGTTTGCGCGAACACGATTTCAATGAAGCGCACTTTGAAACCCTCAAGGCCGCGCGCACTGGCTGGCCCATGGTGGATGCGTGTGTGACCATGCTGCGCGAAACCGGCTGGCTCAACTTTCGCATGCGCGCTATGTTGGTGTCGGTGGCAGCCTACCCACTTTGGCTGCACTGGCGACCTGTGGGCGAGTGGCTGGCCACGCAGTTTTTGGACTACGAGCCCGGCATCCACTGGAGCCAGTTGCAAATGCAATCAGGCACCACGGGCATCAACACCACGCGTGTGTACAACCCCATCAAACAAGCGCAAGACCACGACCCGCATGGCCGCTTTGTGCGGCAGTGGTTGCCCGAGTTACGAAAAGTGCCAGATACCTGGCTGTTTGAACCGTGGCTCATGCCGCACACCATGCAGGCGCACCTAGGTGTCTTTGTAGGCAGGGGCATGGAGAGTGCACTGGCCGAGCCTGTGGTCGACTTGGCCCAAGCCACACGCGAAGCCAAACAGTTGCTGCACAGCCGACGCCAAACCGACGAAGTCAAAGCCGCCAAGAAAGCCGTGGTCGACAAACACGCCTCGCGAAAAAACTGGGGCACACGGACAGGCGCTGAAGCAGCTTCAACGGCATCTAGACGCTCTGGCGCAAACATAAACTCTCGCTCCACAACTTCTGGCGCATCCGCACGCAACAACACGCGAACCAAAGCCGACAAAGCCCAAGCAGATCAAGCGACCAAAGCGCAACTTGGTTTTGATTTTTAAAAAGGGCCTCACATGACCACCCCAAGCAAACGCCTCATCCTCATCTTGGGTGACCAACTCGATGACGCCTCATCGGCGCTGAGTGATTTTGACCCCTCGCACGACACGCTGTGGATGGCAGAGGTAATGGAAGAGTCCACCCACATCCCCTCATCCAAACAACGCACCACGGTTTTTTTAAGCGCCATGCGCCACTTTGCGGCACATCTGCAAACACGCGGCTGGCCCATGATTTACAGCCAACTCGATGATGCGCACAACACGGGCACCTTGGCAGGTGAACTGAGCAGAGCCATTGCCCAAGTAAAGCCTCAGCAACTGGTGATGACCGCCCCCGGCGAATGGCGCGTGTTGCAAAGTCTGCGGGCGGTTGCACAACAACATGACTTGCCTTTAGAGATCAAAGACGACACGCATTTCTTCAGCACCGTGCGCGACTTTGCCGCCCATGCCAAAGACCGCAAGCAGTTGCGCCTTGAATATTTTTACCGCGAGTTGCGTCAAAAACATGGCATTTTGATGGAAGGCAAAAAACCCATCGGCGACCAATGGAACTTTGATGCGGACAACCGAGGCAGCTTTGGCAAACAAGGCCCGGGCCTGCTGCCCGCCCCCACGCGCGTGGCACCTGATGCCATCACCCAAGACGTGATGCGTTTGGTCAATGACAAACTCGCACGCCACCCAGGCTCAATTGCGGAGTTTGGCTGGCCTGTCACGCGTGCACAGGCACTGGTGGCATTGGATAAATTCATCACGCATCGCCTTCCGAGTTTTGGGCTGTACCAAGACGCGATGTGGGAAGGTGAAGTGTGGCTGTATCACTCGCACCTGTCGTGTGCGTTGAACTTGAAACTGCTCAACCCGCGCGAGGTGATCGCAGCGGCCGTTTCGGCACACGACACAAGCCATGCACCACTCCAAGCCGTGGAAGGTTTTGTACGCCAAATCTTAGGCTGGCGTGAATACGTCAGGGGCATTTACTGGACGCAAATGCCCGACTACTTAGAGCGCAACACATCGAACGCACACGCCACTCTGCCCAATTTTTTTTGGACAGGCAAGACAGACATGGCGTGCTTGCGCGATGCCATTCATCAAACGCTCACACATGGCTATGCACACCACATTCAGCGCTTGATGGTCACAGGGCTTTATGCGTTGCTGCTGGGCGTGGCGCCTAAAGAGGTGCACGCGTGGTACTTGGGCGTGTATGTGGATGCAGTGGAATGGGTGGAACTGCCCAACACACTGGGCATGAGCCAGTTTGCCGATGGTGGCCTGATGGCCAGCAAACCCTATGTGGCCAGTGGCAAATACATCGACCGCATGAGCAACCATTGCAAAGGCTGCCGATACAACCCCGCCGAATCCACGGGTGACACCGCCTGCCCTTTCACCACCTTGTATTGGGATTACCTGAACAAGCACTCGGACAGCTTGGCCCAAAATCCACGCATGCTCATGCAGCTGAAAAACCTGAACCGCCTCAGTGAGGAGCAGCGCCAAGCCATTGCCGACCAAGCGCAGGCGCATCGCACGCACGTGGCAAGTGCTTAGCGCCCAACGGTCCGTGCAGGGGGCTCAAAGGGCTTGAGCCTTAACGCCAAGTCTCGACTCGCCTTGGCTGTTTGCCCGCGTGCGGCAAACCTTGCTTGTCGATGTGCACGTCATGCGCTTGCCATGCACGCACGCCTTGGCGATCTATCGTCAGACGTACCACCCAGCCAAGGTTATTTACTTTGTCTGGAAAGCCTTCAAACACAAAGTTGCCCAAGCTGTAAAAAATAGGTTTGCCTTTGTAGTGCTCGGTGTCTTGCAGCTGGTGGGGGTGGCCGCCAATCACCGCATCAGCACCTGCATCAATCATGAGCCGCGCCAACTGACGTTGGCGCTCATTGGCAATGGGTTCTTCCCATCCCCAGTGCATGACGGGTATCACCACATCGGCTTTCCACACGCGGCGTGCATCGGCTATGTCACGCACCACTTGCTCGTCTTCGCTCCACGCCACGCCGGGTCGGTCGTGGTCGGCTTCGAAGTTGCGGGGTTGAAATTCGTCATAGCCCAATAGCGCAATGCGCAAGCCTTGGCGCTCCAGGATGAGCGGCGTGTGCGCTTCTTTCAAATTGTGGCCGCCACCGTAATAGCCCAAGCCTGCTTTTTTCAGCAAGCCCAACATTTGCGCGAAGGCTTGCGGGCCGTAGTCGCCTGAATGGTTGTTGGCCAAACCCACGGCATCAAAGTGGCGCTGCACGTATTTCAAACCACGCGGGTGCACACGAAACACATTGGGTTTCTCTGGTTCCACCGATCCCACCGTCGCCACCACACACTCTAAATTGCCAAGACGCACATCTGCGCCTTTGAACAAATGCGCCACGCCTGCAAACGGGTCTAGACCACGGCGAATGGCACGATCAGGTCCACCTTCGAGCATGATGTCGCCCGCAAACACCATCGAGACCACAGGTTCTGGCGTTTGAGCCATCGCAGTACCTATGCACACAACGGACAACAAAGCACACACATAACGCGAAGCTCCTCGGCTCATGAAATTTAGCAAGTGTTTCATCGCGTCACCTCATGCAAAGCGCAGCCGTACTGCAACTCTTTTCCTAAGAACGGCGAGTACAAAGCCACACGCCCCGTCAACGCATCGGGCGTGGGCTGAGCCTGCGCCACGGGTGCGACAAACTTCACATGCTGAAGCACCATGGGTTGACGCTCGGTTTGGTAAGACACATACAAGTTGATCAAGTTCACCCGCGTATCGCTGCCCAACACCACCGCCTTGAAACGAAAACGGTCTGCCAAATTCACACTGCTCACGGTGTAAGGGTCTGACACGGGCACAAATGCGTGCTCGAAGCGCTCGGCGTTCACCTCAAAGTGGCAGCGCAACTCTGGCGCAGCATGCGCAACGACTGGCAACCACACGGCCAGCATCCACAGCCGAAAACGCATACCCATCTCCCTCGTTTTGATGCACCACAGCCTACTGGATCACACATGCGGCTTGCCTATGGGTTTGCCCTTGTGTCTAGCTGGCAAAATCAACACTTCATTCACGAAAGCACAGCCATGAGTTCCACGCCCACAACAGCCATTCCCCGCCTCACCAGCCTGTCACACGGTGGCGGCTGCGGCTGCAAGATTGCACCGGGCGTGCTGAGCGAAATTCTCAAAAGCACCAGCGCCATGCCCATTCCGCCACAGTTGTTGGTGGGCATCGAAACCGCTGACGATGCGGCCGTTTATCAGCTCAACGACGAGCAAGCGCTGATTGCCACCACCGACTTCTTCATGCCCATCGTGGATGACCCATTTGACTTTGGCC
>JACCDN010836754.1_pt1 | contig 15277 bp, 12 predicted proteins | sample 7441691 | NCBI WGS metagenome assembly JACCDN01 (sample SAMN15323439, study PRJNA562643) | freshwater metagenome | isolation source: river surface water | place: USA:Blue River Watershed | collected 2017-08-16
ATCAGTACGTCAGCATGGATCGTTTCGTCGAGTGTGCTGGAAAACGCCTCAATCAGCCGCGGCGGCAAGTCTTGAATGAACCCGATCGTGTCTGAGATCAGGACCTCCTCGCCGTGCGCTTTTTGGTCCGGATCCTCTAGCCACAGCTTGCCCACATGGGTATCAAGGGTCGCAAACAGAGCATCGGCCACGTAGGCTCCTTTTTTTGTCAGGGCGTTCACGAGCGTCGACTTGCCGGCGTTCGTATATCCGACGACCGAGACCGTCTTTAGCCCGCGCCGGCGCCGATCTTGGCGATGGAGGGCGCGGGACGCGGCGATGCGTTGGAGCTCTTGCTTCGTGTGGTCGAGCTGCTTTGCCAGGTGACGCTTCATGAGTTCGGTATTTGTCTCGCCCTGTCCGCCGCGTGCACCCGTGCCGCCGGCTTGCTGCATGAGCTCCAGCCCAAGGCCGAAGATGCGCGGTCCGACATGCTCGATGGCTGCCTGCTTGATCTGCAGCTTCGCCTCGGCCGTTCTCGCGTGCAGATCGAAGATCTTCAGGATCAGGTCGACCCGGTCCCAGGCTTTGATGCGGTGGCCGGCCTTGCGGAAACGCTCTTCGATCTCGTAGAGCTGTTTTGGCTTGAGGAGGTTGTTGATGATCAAGACTTCGACGCGATTTTCTTGGGCGATGGAAATCAGCTCATCTACCTTTCCGCCGCCGATGTAGGTGCGGTAGTCGGGGAGGGCTCGCTTTTGCAACATGGCGACGACAATCACGCCCCCAAAGGTCTTCGTGAGTGAAGCGAGTTCATCGAGCCGCCGTTTGGCCTTTTCGGGTGTCAGAGAAGGATGGACGACGTCGATGAGAATGGCACGGGGTTGAGCGCGGGACATAGGGCTTGGTCCTACCGTACCACGCTTTCCGTTTTTTGGAAGCGGGGAGTCCCGTGCGCTGTTTTGTACGAGAGCGTATGCCCTCTTCCGCTTTCACCAGAGGCTTCCAGCGACACCAGGCGATCCGTGAGGGGCTTAACGATCGGTACGAGGACCAGGAAGAGCTTCTCACGAGTGGATTCCACTCGTCCGATCCTGCGGAGCGACGCGAACGTGCGCGTGAGGTCGTCGCATTGATGCTGCGTGCGAGGAAGAGCTTGATCGGCAAGAGTCGGAGTTGCTTGGACGATTGAACGGAGTGAGTGCCGTAGACACGCATGAGCCATCTTATGATGATGGGAGTATTTAAAAAGCAGGCTCTGAATCTAGATCGATGCCTCCACCGAGGCCCACCCTCGGTGGTTTGACGTTTGCAGAGGGACGTGTAACGGGATGAAGGGGAGGTTATCGGCAGATATTTCTACGAGAGGTCCGTTGCCTGGATCGGCCCCCTTTTCCGCATCGAGGAGGTTTATCCGTAACGGGCTTCTCGCGGCAATATCTGTAGTTTGGTATGGTTTTATCGCGTTGAGCCCATCCTGTACCCATGCTATGCTCCGTTCATGATTCTTGGCTTGTCCCGTTATGTCGAGTGAGGCTCTTCCAGCTTCTACCTTTGATGCCGCACTGCTCGAGCGTGCCAAGGCGGGTCCGAATGGGGTGATGGAGGTCTATGACCGCTACGCCGACCGTTTGTACGCCTATTTCCTGCGCCGGTGCGGCCAGCGTGAATTAGCGGAAGATCTCACCTCGCAGATCTTCGTGAAGTTCCTGAAAAGCCTCCCAACCCTCGAATGGCGTGGGTTGCCGCTCGAGGCCTGGCTCTTTCGGGCCGCCTCCAATGCCCTCATCGACCACTGGCGCAAAGCCGGGGTCCATTTTGAGGTGCATCCTGACGATGTGGAGGGGGAGCCCGTGTGGGATCCGCCCTCTCCCTTACCGAGTCCAAGTGTCCATGCGGAGCTTAGTATGGCTTCCGACCAGCTGCGCGACGTCCTTTCTCGTCTGTCCCCGCGCGATCAGGAGATCCTCGACCTACGGTTTTTCGCAGGTCTTGAACCTATGGAAATGGCGAATGTCTTAGGAATTTCCGCCAATCACGCCTCCGTTCTCGTCTATCGTGCTCTTGCCCGCCTGCGGTCTCTCTACCAAAAAACCTATGATCCCTCCACGCCGTCAGTTTGAAGATGATCCCGCGTTACAAGAGGTATCTCAGGCCATGCACGCCTTCGCCGGCTCTGCCGCCCCTGAGCATCTCTCTGAAACGGCCAAAGCCCACCAACGTGCGGATCTTTTGGCCTTAGCCTCTTCTATGTCCAACGCATCTTCTCCCCAGGCGCCAAACGCTTCGACTCCGAATCCGAAGCCTGCGTCTCGTTCGCGCCGCATCTTGTGGCTCGCCTCTGCCCTTGCTGTGGCCGTTTTGGCGTTAAACCTGGTTTTATCGGTGCTCCCCGGCCGTCGTGACCAGGATCCGCAGGCGCTTGCGACCCGCTTACTCGTTCCGGCCGCCCAGTCCGCCCAGGCGTTCGCCCTTGAGCCGGCCCAATCTACGTCCGCCGGCATGGATCGTGCGCGCGGGTGGGTGCTTCGAACCGCCGTACCTGTCTCACAACAGGCGATCGAGCGCGCCGTCCGGATCGATCCGCCCGTTGACGTCCGTGTTGAGCGTGTCGATGACGCTTCCTGGAGCCTAACGCCGACGCAACCGCTCACAGGGAACGCTGTTTATCGCGTGTCTCTCGCTGCCGCGTTGCAGGCCGACAACCAAGAGACGCCGTATGAATACACCTGGGTCACCCAAACCGTTGGCGCCTTCGCTCTTGAGGCTGTGACGCCGGGTCCCGGAACCGCTGCCGTTCCCGCTGATACCGCCTTCGAGTGGACGTTTTCTCGTTCCGGCTTTATGTCGGCAAGCTCTTCCGTCCAGATCCTCCCCGCTGTTGCCGGTCATTTCGAGACGCGTGACCGAACCCTCATCTTCCTTCCGGACCGTCCATTGACGCGCGGCCAGGTCTATCGTGTCACCCTTAAGCGCGGATTCGGTATCGCTGATGTCCCCTCGATGCAGCTGACAGAAGATATCTCTTACGCGTTCCAGGTCGCTTCGGATGATCAGGTCGAGCCTGAATACAGCCTTCGTCTCGCCTTGCCTACTCAGGTCCAGGTCGCTTCCACTAAGCCGATCCGGTTCGCGGTGAATGCGGAGGCAGTGAAAAACGGGGAAGGGGGCCAGATGAGGCCGCTCACGGTGGAAGGATACGCGCTCACGCCCGACGAGGCCGAACGCTATCTCGCGACCCGCAGCCAGCGTTTCGGCTGGTTCGAATGGACGCGTCCCGAGCGCCAATCCATCGGTCAGATCGTTACCGGCAAGCAAAGCGCCTTCCGTCACACGAACGTCGTCGCCGTTTCCGATGAAGGCGGCTGGCAATCCATCGCCGAGATTCCGTCCGCACCTGCCGGCGCCTATCTCGTCCGTGTCAGCGCGTCTGGCTTGGAAGAGGATTACACCCTCGTCCAGGTTTCCGATTTGGCCGTCCATGTGATGGCTGATCAGGATAAGGCGCTATTCTGGGTCATGCAGGCCCGTACGCGTCAACCCGTCGTCGGGGCCGAGGTCGTGTTAGGCGGCCAAAACGTTCAGACGGATGCCGATGGTCTTGCGACCGTTGCCTTGCCGCTTGGCCTCACGAGCGATCAGCCGCTGGCCCGTACCTGGGAGGGCGCGCGCGTCACCCAAGGTGACCAACGAACTATTCTCGAGATCGCGCCGCCTGCCTCCCCGTTTGATTTTTATCGCGACATCGATCCGCAAGAGGGTCTTCGCCGTACCTGGGCCTATCTCTACCAGGATCGCGCCGTCCAACGTCAGGATGACACGATCTCGATCTTTGGCCTCGCTCTTGATCGGACGACCAAGCAAGTTCCTTCTGGGTTAAAATTACGCTTAACCCAGGCAAATTACGCCTACGACATCCGCCGTCCGCTCACGACGCCCACGCTCGCGGAACAAGATCTTTCCCCCGATGCCTCCGGTCGTTTTCAGGCGAGCTTCACGTGGAAAAACCGCCCCTCCGGCAGCTACACGATTCAGCTCCTGCGTGACGGCAAGGCCGTGACGAGCATAGGGTTCAATGTGCGCCCCGACGCCAAGCCGCGGATGGCGATTGGTCTTGAGTTGGATCAGAAGGCTACCTATATGGGCGATGTTGTTACAGGCATGGTCAAGGCGATCTTCGTCGATGGCACCCCGTTCCCGAATGCCGACATCCGTGTTCAGGCGGCCCAATATGGAGGCAACGTCTTCGATCAGATTCTCCGCACGAACGATCAAGGGGTTGCCGCATTCCGCATCCCGACGAATCGAGCCATTCCTTGCATTCCCACCAATCCCCAAGCGACGGATGCCTTTTCTGGCGATTGTTATGGTCGCGATCAGCTGACCGTCACGGCTAGCGCTCAAACGGGTGAAGAGGGGGATTCCTCCGTGCTTTCCGTCGTTCCCCTGTATCCCGGTCAACGTGTCTTTCGTGGTCGGGAAGGGGTTGATCAGTATTCTCAATACGCTCCCAATACCTCGATCACCGCACCTGGACGTCTAAGCGTCTTCGGAACCGTGAAGGATGTCGTCACGCCGGATGCGTCCGTTGAAGATTTGCGGGCGGCTCCTGGGGCGGCCGCGATGGTCGCCCTCTACCGCGCCGATCGCGCCGAACGTCAAACCGGAACCCGCTACGACGCTGAGCTGCGCCGCACCGTGCCGATCATGCAGGGCTACGTGACCCTTTCCCTCGAGAGCCGTCATCCCGTGACCACTGATGCGCAGGGGGCGTTTGCGCTCGACCTTCCGCTTCAGAGCACGACGAGCCATTATCAGGTCCTCCTGACGGCGACCGATGGCCGCGGCCGGACGACCTCGCTCTTGCAGTACGCCTTTCCGCCGAACCCGACGTTCGAAGGAGCTGTTTCCGGACGAGGCGGTTCCACGGAGCCTTTGTTCATGCTTTCGCGGACCGATGATCCTGAGCGTCTAGACGAATCCGCCTATAGCGATGCGGATCTCAATCGCCGCGTTTCCTATCGTCTCAAAGATGACACGGGCCGTCCGCTTGACGTGATCGCCTATTCCCGTCCGCTCTACGTGATTGCGTCCCGTGGCTTGAAGAAAACGGTCGTTTCCACCGACGCGAATTTCGCCTTCACCTTCGACGAATCGCTCTATCCGAACCTCGGGATCTTCGGGATCGTGTTTACGGAACATGGGTTTAAGGTCGCTAGCGGAAACCTGTCCGTGCGCCGCACCCCGTTCATGTTGGAAGTGGAAGCGACGACCGACAAGGAAGCGTATACGCCTAGCAGCACCGCCCAGGTGCGTCTCAAGGTGAAGGGGCAGCAAGGGGAGGGCGTTTCTGGGGTCAAGGTGGCCGTTTCGGTCGCGGACCAGGCTCTTTCGAGTCTCTACGCCTTCACCGATCTAAATCCGCTTGAATGGCTGTATGGCTATACCGACGACGGTGTCCGCCAGGTTGCGACGACGCACCAAGATGCGAAAGCGATGAACGGCGGCGCCGAAGGCGGTGGCGGCGGGGGCGGCGACGCTCTCCTGTCCCCACGCAAGAACTTTAAGGACCAGGCTGACTTCGTCGTGGTCGAAACCGACGCGAATGGCGAAGCGGTTGCGGCGATTGACCTTCCGGACAACATCACGACCTGGCGCCTCCAGGCGATTGCTCTCAGCCGCGATCTTCGCGCCGGGCACGTCATTATCCAGCGCCCCGCGACGAAATCGCTCGCGGTCGATGCAGTCGTGCCACGCCAGGTGTATGTCGGTGACCAGATTCAACTGAAGCTCCGTCCGATCGCCGTGGAACTGGCGGCTGATGCCGCCGTGGAGTATGTCGTAAATGCCCCAACCTTAGGGATAAACCGGCAATCGGTACGGGCGACGGGACGTGCAAATGCGTACGTTCCGATCACCATCACCCCAGCCATGCTTGGGACGCATACGGTTCAAGTTGGCATCATCGCCACCGGTCGGCAGGATGCGATGGAATTCCCGATTCGGGTCGTGGAAAAGCAGTATACGAAAACGATTTGGGAACAGGCAGAAGCGGTATCCGGATTCCGCTTGCCGGAAACCCTGGCGGGGGAGTCAACGCTCCTCGTGACCTCTCCCGAGCGCGCCGCTCTCCTGCCGGAGGTGCAGCGCCGCGCCGAAGAGGCGAGTAGCTCGCGCCTCGAAACGCGCCTGGCAGGCCGTTTGGCCCAAGCCCTGCGCCGCACGCTTGATCCGCAAGCCTCTAACGAGCCTACAACGCTCGATTGGACCCTCTACCAAGACGCCGCGGGTTCCCTCAAGCCGCTTCCGCAAAGTTCCGGTGACGTCGATGCCTCTTTCAAGGCCGTCCTCTCGGGTGAGCGCGGCTTCGATGAGACGGCTCTGATCCGTTTCCTCGATGCGACCCTTCAATCGAAAGAAGCGACTCGTGAGATCCGCATCAAGGCGGCCGGAGCCCTCGCGTTCCTCGGCCGTCCGACCCTCAAGGCGCTTCAGGAGGCGGCAGCCCAACCCAACCTCACCTGGCAAGAGCGGGCCGCTCTCCTCCGTACCTACGTCGCCCTCGGTGACCGCGTCGCCGTCCAAGCTCTCTATGATTCTTGGATGGAAAAGATGGTCGCACAAGATGGTGCGCGTTTCGTGGATATCGAGGCTTCTGATCGTTCGCGTTTCGAGGCGACCCGCGTCGCCGCCTACGCCGCCCTCTTCCTTCGTGATGGCCGTGCGGCTGAGCTCCAAAGCTATCTGACGCGCGTCGGTCTCGACCAACCCGCCTTCGACCCGCTCTTAGATACGCAAACCCTCAAATTCCGCCTCGAACAGGCGCCGAACACCGAAACGAAGGTCGTCTATCGTCTCGGAAATGACACGCATGAAATCAACCTGAAGGATGGCCCGGTGACGGTCTCGCTCGTCGGGGAAGGGCAACAGCTCTTCTCGATCGACCGCGTCGAAGGCGGAAAGGCCTTCATCCAGTGGAGTCGGCGCGTTCCGGGCGTTCCTGCGCAGAATGAACGCCTCTCGATCCAGCGGACCTACCGTTCGCTCTCCGGAACGGGGCCCATCAAAGAAGGCGACAGTGTTCAGGTCACGCTCCGTCCCACCTTCGGCAGCCGCGACACCTTCGCCTGTTACGAGATCCGCGACGCCTTGCCAGCCAACGTCCGTCCGATCATCGATTGGACCTTCAGCGGTCCGGCCTGGACGCCCGTCCGTCAAGACGACGGCGGCCTCACCTTCACGGCCTGTAACTCGTACCAGACCGACATTACGTACACGGTCCAGGTGATCGCTCCGGGGACGTACTACGCTCCCGCACCTGTGATGCAGCATCTCGAGCTGCCTTCCTTGGCCGCCGTGGGACGCGAGGATTCGCTTACCGCGGTTCCTCGGTAAAAGACATGCCTGTAACGAATAAATGGCCCGCGCGCACGGTCCGCCTTCTTGGCGGGCTGTGCGCGCTGCTGGTTTTAGGGGTGTTGGCGAGTACGACACCGGAACGTTTCTTTCCCAAGATAAAAGAAAAATCGGATCACCCCGTCCCTGTTCTAGGATCCATTCCGACGTCCACTTCAACGCTGATTCGCGTCGATCCGTTTCTGCTTGACGCCCCGTTCTTTTGGCGTGAGGAAGCGGTTCCGGAGGTTTGTCCAGAAAGAGATCCCACGCCGATCCTGGTCTTGCCGCACTACATTCCCCTGCATCAACGCATCCAGCAGACATTGGCGACCTGGAAGGCATGCGTCCCATCCCAATCCATCCGACGCATCGTCATCCTCAGCCCCGATCACCGTCAGCGGCTCGCGGGAGGGGTCGCGACGCTTTCCGCTTCTGGCTACGCGACGCCGTTGGGGGATATCGCCGTCGACGAGAACGCGCGCACGCTCCTTCTCAATCAGGGAATCCGAGAAACGGAAGCCTTGTTTCGTGATGAGCACGGCGTGGGCGTCTTTCCCGTTTTTCTGAAGCAGGCCTTTCCTCAAGCGACCATTCTACCGATCGTGATTTCCGCTCAGGCGACCCGTGCCGAGGTCGAAACCGTCGGTAGGGTTCTCCGCCCATTCATTGAGGATGGCTCCACGCTCGTGATCGTCTCCGCAGATTTTTCCCATTACCTGACCCGTCCTGAAGCGGATCGGCATGATCAGGAGATGGCTGCCGCCTTCGCGCGTCGTGATGAGGCATTCGTTTGGGCGGCCCGCGATGCCCATACCGATTTTGGTCGCGGTCTGTGGCTCGCATTGCGGTTGACGGGGGATGCCTCCTTCCATCGTTTGGATTGGGTAAATTCCGCCGATATCGGTGGCCCGGTGGCCTATACAACGAGCTTTTGGTTCGGTTGGTGGGAACGCTAGCGCTTTGGGCTCAATAAAAAACCCCTCGTCGAGGCGAGGGGTCAGCCGAAGAAGTGGTGTTCGGCGAGCGCCTGTTCGAGGACGGCGCCGTGTCCCGCGATGAAGGCGAAGTCCTGCTCGCGGAGGGGAAAGCGTCCCGCCGCCTGCTCCGCTTCGCGCTGGCGCTTCCAGGCGGGGGTGAAGGGCGGGTGGTCGTGGAGGGTGGCGCCCGGCGGGAACGGTGGGGACCGTCCGGGCTGTTCGGCCGCGACCCGTGCCGCGCGTTCCCGTTCGAACGCTGCCCGCAGCGTCGTGTCGGTGTAGAGCATGATCGGCGTCCCTTCGCCGAGGCCGCGCTGGTTCACCAGGATGTCGCGCCAGCGTTGCCACTGGGTCTCCGATTCCGCGACGCAGAAGAACAGGTGCAGCCGCCCCTGGCTCGGCGTCCCGTCGCCGTTCCAGAGGAAGCAGGTCGGGTCGAACCGTCGGACGTAGCCCATCCGGCACGTGATCTCGTCAGCGAGCTCGGGATCGAGGATCTCCTCGTACGCCTCGCGGCACATGGCTACGGTCGCGCGCCGGCCCTCGTGGTCCCAGAGCTCGTGCTCGTGCGCATCGATCCCCCCGCCCAGGAAAGCCAGCCGTCCGCAGTACCCGCGATGCGGATAGAGGTGGTCCTTGCGGGTGAGCAGGAGCTCCCGTGCGGTCGGGAAGATGGGGACGAGTCCTACGCCGTCCGTCGGCTCAGGTCGATCCACTCCGCTCATGCGCCGCCGCACCCCTTCGAGGAACGAAGCCGCTGCGAGTACCCGCGTCTGCTGCCTGATCCGGCGCGGCGCCCCTCCGTTGAGCGCCTCTCCTTCGAAGCGGTACTGGCGCTGGTCCGGGTGGTGGACAAAGCGCACGCAGCGTCGTGCCGCCTGGTCCGGCCAGCCGAACAGCCGGTGCGGCATCATCGTCTCCGGATGCTGCGCGTGAGGAGACGGATCCTCCATCGGCAGCATGTAGGTCTTGCCCAGCAGCGCGGGCGGGATCTCCGGCAAATAATGTCTCATTTGAGCCTCTTTCTTTGCGTCGAAGCGTGTCGGGGGCCTGGGGGTTGTAGGGGATTTTTTCGGAAATGTCAAGGTCCAAGCCTCAGGCCGCTGGATCACCGTGGTTGCGTCGTCGACCCGTATGGCGGTTCTCGTTTCTGCTTGCGTAAATAACGCGAGGAAGGTTGATAATCGCCCCAGACGTCCTTCACCAGACGGATTGCCAAACCCATAGCCATATGCGTATCACAAAAACCCCGTCCGCAAGTCCCCTACCAATCGTGACGCCAGTCCCCGTCTAGAGGAATCCTCTCTTGGGGCTTATGCGCATAGGGGCACCGTTCGGTCATGGGAAAAGCATTGCACGATTAGGAGAGTCCGTTTCCCCTTTGGCAAGCAGACTGACGCGGAGGGATCTTCAGTGACAAAAAAACCGACTTTTGACGTCGGTGCTTTTGGCTCCTCTTACATCCTCGGCGAGAATGTCAAAGGATTTTGGATGGTCAGGACATCCTGGTGGGCCGCAGCGAGTGGCGCTGGCCTGACGGGTCCGTGTCGCCACGACCAGGCAAGGTGGGGAGGAGGGGAGCGGTGCCTGCTACATCATGCGGCTCCCATAAAAGCCCATGAAGATCGCCTCATCGGCGTTGAGGTACCGCGGATTCCGTTCGAGGGCGCTGAGCTCTTCCGCCGTGCGTCCGGTGGCTTCCATGAGGAGCTTCCCCAGGAATTCGTCTTGCATCCGATCCATCTCGACGAAGGCCTGATGCTCGGCGATATCGTACTGGTGACGATCCGCATTTCCCACGACCTTGTTCTCGCGCGTGATGGTCGCGAGGTGGTGGTACAGGGTTGTGCCCGGGAAGACCAGGCGCATGGCAGGGTCCGGTTGGGCGGGTAGAAGGTACACGCCCATCGAGCGCACGGTCCCCAAGCCGATGAGCCACAGCCGCTCGACTCCTCCCTTGCGGAAAGAATCGATGGCGTTATACAGGGCGACCCCCTTGGTGACCAGGCCGCCGGTCGTCGTGAGCACGATGGCCGCCTCGGGACGCCTCTCCGTATTTGCGTAGAATTCCTTCTGTTGCTTGCGGAACGAGGTCACGAGGTCTTCATTCACCTCGCCGCTCAGATGAATCACGGCACCACGCCGAGCCAGATCTTCCAAACCTTTACAGTCCATGGCGTACTCCTTGAGAAGACGGCTTAGGATAGCATATGCGGCGTATCTTTGTCAATTCTTAGCCAGCGTATCTCTATATATGGGGGGCAACATAGACGGTCTCAGGCTACGGCCTTTTCGGCAGCCAAACGCACGCATAGTAATATTTTTATCTCGGATGACCGGCCCACGATGCAAAAACTCGCCAATAAGCGAGTTTTTACGTGGTGCACCCTGAGGGAATCGAACCCCCATTGCCGGTTCCGAAGACCGGAGCTTTATCCGTTAAGCTAAGGATGCGGGGACGGTTCGTGCCAGATCTGCCCGATCGTTCCGCACGCCGACCCTACCCAATCGACGGGGCATTGGCAACCGCGCCCACTTTCCCTTGCCAGCCCTTCTTCTGCAGGCCTGCCTCGGCGGCCGCGAGTTGTGCCTCCTGCTTGGATGTCCCTTTTCCGCTCGCAACCAGCTCCCGCTCCAGGAAAACTCCCACCGTGAACTCTTTCTGGTGATCCGGCCCATGCTCATCAAGGACCTTATACGTCGGTGTAATCCCCAGCATCTCCTGGGCCGTCTCCTGGAACTTGCTCTTCGCGTCCACGTAGAGCTCAAGTTCGATGATCCGCGGCAAGATCGACAAGATCTTCGCATGGATGAACGTTTCCGCTTCTTTCATGCCCCCATCCAGATAGATCGCCCCGATCAGCGCCTCGATCGCGTTCGCGAGGATATACATGCGCGCTTTGCTGTCCTTATCGCGCGCCTCGCCTTTTGAGAGCAGGAGAAACTCCTCAAACGCCAAATCCCGCGAGATCCCGGCTAACGTCTTCGCATTTACGAGGGCGGCGCGCCAGTTCGTTAACACGCCTTCTGGATTCGGATAGGTCTTATACAGGAATTCCGTCACGACGAGTTCGAGGACGGCGTCGCCTAAAAACTCCAAGCGTTCATTGTGTTCAAGGGCAAAATCGCTGTGTTCATTGAGGTACGAACGGTGCGTCACGGCCTGCAGGAGGAGCGATCGGTCATGGAAGGCATGGCCCAAGCGCTCCTCCAGCACGGAAAGATGGGAGAGGTCCATACTTACTCGGGGGAAGAGGTGGATGAAAGATGGGGGAGACGATGGACGGCTGCATCCAGTTCGTCGTCGCTATCGAGGTCGTCCTCGTCGTCTTCATCGGCGATCGTGGCTGCTTTCGGCTGGTCCGAATCCTTAGCCACGCCCTTGCCGAGCTGGTCGCGGTAGACCGCGCCCAGGACGCCGTTCACGAACCGTCCGCTCGAATCACCGCCAAACGACTTAGCGAGCTCGATCGCCTCGTTGATAGCGACCTTGCTGGGGATCTCGAAATTATACAATAACTCGTACACGCCAATACGTAAAATGTTGCGATCGATGGTGGTGATCTTCTCTAAGGGCCAGTCTGGCGCGAAGGTCGTGATCGTTTGATCGATGGCCGTCTGGTGTTCGAGGATGCCCTTCACCATGCCGACGGCGAACGGCGTCTCATCGAAGGATTCGCTCTCTTCAACCATCCAGCGCTCGATATTGCGCTCACAGATGCTGACAGGATCCCGGTCAGAAGCCCAAAAATCCCATTCGTAGAGGGCTTGGAGGGCAAACCGGCGCGCGAGGTGTCGATTGGACATAGAAAGAACGAGCAAAAGAAAGAGCGAAGCAGAACACCTGCGGAAACGAGCGGCCGTTAGGCCTTCGTTTCGGAACCGTGGTCGTGGCCGTCGTGATCGTGATGGTCATGACCGGCGTGGTCATGGGCGGCGGCCTTCGTCGTCTTGGCGCGGGACTTGTTCAAAAGCTTGGCGGCCTTGCGGTCGCGACCCTTCACGTGGATCGCCTTTCCATTGTACTCCAAAGCGCCCGGGGCTGCACGGTGGGGGCGGTGGGTAAGTCCGGTGGCCTTGTCAACGACAAGGGCGCCCGGTTTTAAGGCGAAATGCGAGGCGCGGCGGCGCTTGTGCGAGGAAGTCCGGCGATGTCCAGGGAGACCCATAGGGAGATAGCAATAAAGGGAATATTTGGACGCACCTTAGCAAAACGGCCAAAGAATAGCAAGGCTCCTGGGAAACGACGCATTTTTACCGGTTTTTGGCTGGGACTTGCGGTTTTTTGAGGTGTTGCGTAGACTGGCCAACATATGGAACAATCCCTCGTCCTCATCAAGCCAGACGGTGTCCAACGCGGCCTCGTCGGCAAGGTCATCTCGCGGTTCGAAGAAGCTGGGCTTAAGCTCGTCGCCATGAAGATGGTCCATCCGTCTTTCGAAGACGTCGATAAGCACTATGCGCTTACGGAAGAGTGGATGATGGCCGTCTATACCAAAGCAAAGGCGAAGTATGAGGCAAATGGTCAAGCCTTTCCGTTTGCAGACCACAAGGCGTATGGCGGTGACATTAAGAAGGGACTCGTCGACTTCCTTATTTCCGCGCCGCTCGTGGCATTGGTTCTGGAAGGGGAGGCGGCCGTCTCCTTGATTCGTAAGCTTGTTGGCTCGACCGAGCCGGCCTCGTCTGCGCCGGGCACGATCCGCGGCGACTTCTCGCACGACACCTACGCCCTCGCCAACCAGCAGGGCCGTCCGCTCCGCAACATCATCCACGCGTCTGGCAACGTCGAGGAGGCGAAACAGGAAATCCCGGTGTGGTTCAGCGATGCTGAGCTCCACAAGTACGAGCACGTGAACGATCGCGTGCAGTATGATCCGAAGTGGTTCTTGAATGAGGCGTAAGAAAAAAATCAGCTTCGGCTGATTTTTTTGTTTGAAAAAACAGGCGTGTTCAGCCTGCCTGAGAAGGTGTTCGCATCACCCGATCCAGTCTTCGAAGAGGTTCTTGCGCTGACTGTAGATCATCTCGAAGTGCTCCGGCCCAAGCGTCACCGTTTCCTCCATCCAGTCGCCGTAGGGGTTGGCGGGGAGCGAGACGTAGCGCGTGCCGATGCGTGCGCGCATCTCCTCCTCTGACAGGCGTCCCGGCCAGAACGGCAGTTCGCCAACGTGCGGGTCGCGGTAGTGGATGTCGTCGAGGCCCTTGATTGGCGTGCCGTCGGCATTCCAGCGCGGGACCTGCTTGTAGCCAAGGCGGTCCGTGAAGAGGAGGCGCCAGTAGACGTCGAAGCACCCCTCACCGACGAAGAACGCCAGCACCTCGTGCCAGGTCTCGAGCGGGTAGGTCTTGCCACCCTTGTCTTCCTGCGCCTTCTTCTCGATCTCGCTGTCAGAGAGCCAGGCGCAGAGGCCGCCGCCGGCATAGGCCTTGTTGGCGAGCTGGTCGCCGATGCGCTGGAAGACGGCCTGCTGGGCGGGCGAGGTGAACTCCGCGGGACGGGTGAGGGTCCGGTTCCCGATCCGGAAGGATTTCGTGAAGTAGCCGAAGTGATTGGCGAGGGCTCGCGGGCCTTCGACGGCGAGCACGAGGAGATGGAGAGGGTGGAACGCGTAGGATGCCATGGCTGGTTTTTCCTTGTCCGACGAGGTTGAACCGATGGGGGAGTGTATCTGAAAAATGGGGCTTTGTCAAGGTCACGTAAAAAAAGAAACAGGCCTTTCATGCCTGTTAGAAGACGGGGCCGCCTCGGCGGACGTGCGGCCATTCCTGCGAACCCTTGGGGATCGCGTGGATCGTCTCGAAGTGCTGCTCTTCGAGGCGCGCGAACAGGAGCGGGACGTCCCCCGGACCGTCGCTCGGCTCGCAGGCGTAGCGGGTGCCCAGCAGGCGGGCGCGGGTCGCGTCGTCCAGCCGGTCGGGCCAGAAGAACGAGGGCGCGTCCGTGCGGGCATCGTGGGGCCAGATGCGCGCGGGATCCGGGAGGGGGTGGCCGTTCGCGTCCCAGGTGGGGACCCGGACCCCGTGTGGCTCCTTCGGGAGGACGAGCCGCCAGGAGCGGACGATGATGCCCTCCGTGACGAAGAAATCCAGCACGTCGTGCCAGGCTTCCAGCGAATAGCGCGCGTACCGGGTGATCCGGCCGATGTTGCGGTCGGTGAACGACTCCAGGACGGCACCATCCGCCGCCAGCTGCTCGAGCTGCCCGCCGACGATGGCGAAGACGATCGCGCGGTCGCCCACATCGAATGCCTCCGGCCGACGGACCTTCCGGTCACCAACGCGGAATTCTTTCCGGACCAGGCCCAGGTCTTGGGCGGTCTCGACGGCCCAGAGGATCCCCCCTGTCAGGGCGAGGAAGGGGACGGCGATGAGCTTCGATGCGGCCTTCGCGAGAACGGAATCTCTCATGACTTCGCTCCATGTTTGAGGGTGAGAAGACGACAAACGATTATAGCAAAAAACCGTCGTTTTGTCAAGTTTCCGCTAAGAATAAACAAAAAATGAGCCGAAGCTCGTAGGTCAGTCACGGACCAGGACGGTCAGCTTTCTCCCCGTCCGATCGACGTAGAGAGGGAGGCAGTCCGGAATGACGATGCTCAGGCCGGCCAACCACTCAGCGTCCTGGGCGCGGCCGAGGAGGGCCAAGGCGATGGGGTAGGCGAAGGCGGTGCGGAAGCCCTGCTTGATGCAGTACTCGACGTCACCGGTGCTGATGCTCGTCAGTCTCCAGCGGAGAGGCTGTGTGATCCGATTGACGAAGCGGTCGCACCAATACGTGAGGGGGACTTCGAGTGGTCTGCCCATCTCTTCGCTGGCGAAGCGGAAAGATCTTTCAACCCAGAAGCGCTTTTCGGCCAGGTCGGCGAGGGTCGTGCGCTCGTGGGCGTTGAGCCCCATCGTCAGCTGGTGGACGGATTCGC